>OLPH01000700.1_pt1 | contig 39660 bp, 32 predicted proteins | sample 1672951 | NCBI WGS metagenome assembly OLPH01 (sample SAMEA3136740, study PRJEB25190) | human gut metagenome | reverse complement strand
TTATTTCCCGGCTCCGTGGAGAATTTTCGTTTGCTCGCTGGAGATTTCCGATTTCGTCGGGAGAAATCGTAATCAACGGAAAGGGAGAAGGTGTCTGCTCGATGGATATTTCCGACGGGCGGGAGCGTTCGTTTAGTACTTCAGCGCAAAGATTTGCGTCAGGAGGTCTAGGTAGATGGTGCGTGCCGAGGCGTTGACCCCGTGGGCACCCTTGGCGTCACCGTCGGCACGGCGTATGGCAGAGATAATGTTGAGCGTCTGCTGCTTAGAGTAGAGGCGCATGGCCGACTGGTACATGCGAGCCATCGACTCATACTTCAGGTTGAGCGCCTCCTGTATGTTTTTCTGACTATTGGACGGGAGATAGTGCGCTACCATCAGATTGGCAAAGAAGCCGTAGAGCGAAGCAATAATCTGGGGAACGGGGTACCGCTTTTCATCCTCAGCCATGGCGAGTGCTACCTGTAGCGCCTCGTCATCTCGGCGTCGCTGCACCGCATTGAGCAGGTCGTAGGGACCGTACTTACGCGACTTGCTCACCACCTGCTGCACCATAGCACGTGAGACGAGTCCGCCAGCACCCTTGGCAGGTATGGAGAGCTTTTGCAGCTCCGAGTAGAGCGTCTCTAGATCGTATCCGACACGCTCGATCAGCGTCGAAATCGCTTGCGGAGCCAACTCCAAGTCTAGCCCCTTAGCCATCTGAATCATCGCCTCTCTTAGTTCGTTGTCACGCCTGACGGGTGTCGACTCGATGAGCGCCACCTGCGACTTGAGCGCCTGCGCATTCTTCTTGGCAGCTGCGGGGAGCGCGTCGTGGTATAGGATAAGGAGTGTGGTACCCTCGGCAAAGGTGGTCGCATCGCGTATCAGCTCAGCAATGCCATACGGCTTCTTAAGGACGGAGCTCTTCTTGAGATCCTGCGCATCACGCAAGACGATCAGACGCTTTGGGGCAAACATGGAGAAGGTCTGCGCCTGCTGAAGGACCTCAGGAGCGGTCGTCTCGGAGCCGAAGTAGACGACGAGCTGGGTCGTGCGCTCCTCCTTAGGAATATAGTTCTCGGCGACCAGCTCCTCTAGGCGATTGATATAGTAGCTCTCCTCTCCGTAGCCAAGCACGAGAGGCGGGAGCGGTTGACCCGACCGGATCTGGTCACTAATCTGTACGAGTTCAGTCATAGCTGTTTGGAGTCTCTATTACCAGTCAAAGACGATGCTCTTCATCTCCTCGGGAGATTGGAGGAGGCTCTCGACGGTGCGGATGCCGAGCTGGAGATGCTGCTCGGCGAAGTGTGCCGTCACGTAGCTATCGCTCTCGTCGCTCTTGACGCCCTCGGGTGTCATCGGCATATCGCTCACCATCAGGAGAGCACCCGTCGGGATGCGGTTCGCATAGCCCACCGTAAAGAGCGTAGCCGTCTCCATATCTATCGCGTCCGCATGGGTCGTGCGAAGGTACTCCTTGAAGTGCTCGTCATGCTCCCAGAGCCGTCTATTCGTCGTGTAGACCGTCCCTGGCGCATACGTTATGCCCGCCTCTAGGAGCGCATTGCTACAAGCTTTGAGCACATTAAAGGAAGGGAGCGACGGCACCTCACGAGGCATATAGTCATCGCTCGTCCCCTCGCCACGTATCGCCGCAATCGGGAGGACGTAGTCCCCGAGCGTCAGCTGCGACTTAAGCCCGCCACACTTACCGAGGAAGACCACCGCCCGCGGCTCAATGGCCGAGAGCAGATCCATGATCGTCGCCGCATTCGGACTGCCCATGCCAATGTGTATCATCGTCATCTCCGCATTGCCACAGTTTGGCATCGAGGCGCTCTCGCCTAGGATCGGTTCGCCGATCTTCTTGGCAAAAGCTTGCAGGTAGCTCGTGAAGTTGGTCAGGAGTATGTGTGGTGCAAACGCCTCGAGGCTCCGTGTGGTGTACCTCGTTAACCAATTGGTAGCAATCTCTTTCTTTGTTTTCATTGGTGGAAATGGTAACTTTGCACCGTCTAATAGCAGTAGTGCGAAGCAAAGTTAATGAAACCCCTCCACTTACCCTCCTACCCTGCTCTTATTGAGGAGCAGTCAGGGCGTTCGGTCATATACGACATCTATCGTCAGAGTATGGTCGCTCTAACCCCTGAGGAGTGGGTGCGCCAGCACTTCCTGCACTATCTCTCGGATCATCTAGGCTACCCGCGTCTCTCCATACAGGTGGAGAGCCTCGTCGCCAGCTCCATACGTCAAGACCGCTTTGACGCGATGATCTACGGCCCTGGCGGACAAGTCCTCGCCCTCATCGAGTGCAAGGCGCCCGAGGTGCCACTCTCTCAGGAGACGATCAACCAGATCTCTCGCTACAACGCGCACTATCACGCACCGCTCCTGATGATGACCAACGGGCTCTCCCACCTCGTCCTGCAGATAGACTACGCCACCGCCACGGCAAAACCGCTCGCCGAGATACCCTCCTACCAGCGAGCCCTCGACATACTCCAAACCTCAAAGATCTAAAGTCTAATCTCTAACTTCTAACCTCTAAAGTCTCATGCCATACTTACTAGAAGCAGAGCATATCGTCAAGCGATACAAGAACCACCTCGCCCTCGACGATGTCTCCATACAAGTCCAGCCCAACAGCGTCTTCGGACTCCTCGGTCCCAACGGTGCTGGCAAGAGTACCCTCATCAAGATCATCAACAAAATCCTCCTCGCCGACAGCGGAACCGTACTGCTCAACGGCCAGGAGATGACTTACGAAGACATACGCCATATCGGCTACCTTCCCGAGGAGCGCGGGCTCTATAAGAAGATGAAGGTCGGCGACCAAGCCATCTACCTCGCTCGTCTGCACGGGCTCTCCCGACAGGAGGCACAGCAGGAGCTGAAGCACTGGTTTGAGAAGTTTGACATCATGCCCTGGTGGCGCCGAAAGGTCGAGGAGCTGTCTAAGGGAATGCAGCAGAAGGTCCAGTTCATCTGCACCGTCATTCACCGCCCCAAGCTACTCATCTTCGACGAGCCCTTTAGCGGTTTTGACCCGGTCAATGCGGAGCTCCTCAAGCGTGAGATCCTAGAGCTACGAGACAACGGCTGTGCCGTCATCTTCTCCACGCACAACATGCAGTCCGTCGAGGAGATCTGCGACGACATCGCCCTCATCAACCAGAGCAAGGTGGTGCTCCGTGGCAACGTGACCGAAGTCAAGCGAAGCCACTTCGAGGGCATCGCTTCGCTACTCATCGCAGGCGAGGGGTATCGTCCCAACTGGGTTGAGCCCCTGACCGAGCAACAGATTGAGCTACTCGAGATCAAGCGTGAGGGACACGATATGCGCGTCCGCCTCAAAGACCCGCAGCAGCGGGACGTACGCGCTCTCGCTGAGCTGGTTCCCACCGACCTGCACCTCCTAGAGGTAGCGCAGGAGATACCCTCCATGCAAGACATCTTCATCCGTACCACCACCGCTCAGCCCGCTGAGACCACCCTTTAACCAGCCCCACTCTTATGAACAAGAAATCACCCTCCAAGCTCTCCATACTTATCGAGCGAGAATACATGGTGCGTGTCAAGAAGAAGTCCTTCATCGTCACCACCCTCCTCGTCCCGATCCTCATTGCGGCTATCTTCTTTATCGTTATCTACGTCAGTATGAGTTCGCTCAGTGACGAGCGCGTCGCCGTCATTGACGAGACGGGACTCTATAGCGACGTGCTGGCCGACAACGAGTACTACACCTTCATTCCAAGCTCCGAGCCACTCAAGGCTTATACCGACAAGGCAAAGCTCGAGGAAGAGGGAATCACAGCAGTCCTCTATATAAAAGACACGCTGATGAACAATCCCAACGGCTGGAGCCTTTACTCCTACAAGAAGCTCCCCGACGGTATCGTTCGCTACATCAATGATGCTTTTACCGAGCGGCTCAAAGAGCAACGCATCGCTCAGTACGATATAGAGGGACTCCCCGAAATCATCAACGATGTGGAGACCACCATCTCCGTGCCCACCTATCAGTGGGACTCCAAGGGCGAGGAGGCTAAGTCTAGTGGCTCGCTAGCTGGTGTCATCGGGATGGTACTCTCGGGTATCATCCTCGCCTTCATGTCCAACTATTCGGGACAGGTGATGAGCGGTGTGCTAGAGGAAAAGAAGAACCGCATCATGGAGGTCATCGTCAGCACCGTACGCCCCATAGAGATGATGATCGCAAAAATGGTCGGTGTCTTCCTCGTTGGACTAACACAGGTCGCTATCTGGTTGATCTTCGGAGGAATTATCTTTGTCGTCGGCTCTCTTGTCGCCGTCGGTGGTGTCTACGACCTCTCGGCACTCTCGCAGCTAGACCCCGCACAGATGGGTGGTCTTGCAGGCGGTATGAGTATGGACTCCGTCACCGAGATGCAGTCTAGCCTAGAGGTGCTACAGAGTATCAACTTCGTACAGCTCATCATCATGCTCCTCGTTTACTTCATCGGGGGCTACCTCCTCTACGCTTCGCTCTTTGCAGCGATCGGGTCGAGCGTCTCGAGCGACGAAGATGCCAGCCAGTTTATGATGCCCTTCGTCCTCGTCATGATGCTCGGCTTCTACATCGCTATGGGCAGCATGGACAATCCCGACGGCACGATGGCCTTCTGGGGCAGTATCATCCCATTCTCCTCGCCCTTCGTGATGATGGTTCGACTACCTTATGGAGTCGCCCTGTGGGAGCTTATCCTCAGCATCGGGCTCCTCTACCTCACCGCCTTTGGCATCGCCTGGCTAGCCGCACGTATCTACCGTGTCGGCATCCTCTTCACCGGCAAGAAACCCTCTCTACGCGACCTCTGGAGCTGGCTCCGCATCTAGACGAGGAACGCTTGTAGTTCTGTCAAAGCGAGACGTGTAGCCCTTTGTAGGGACGCACGATCTGTGCGTCCGTCCCGTCAAAAGCCACATCGCCAAGAACGTTCTACAACGGACGCACAGATCGTGCGTCCCTACACCGGGCTACTCGTAAGATTGGCGGAATATAGGTTTAGCGACGAAAGCCACCCCGCAACATATCGCATCAGCACCCTCACCGCACAGTAGGTGGGGGTGCTTTTTTTCTGGGAAGCCTTGCCGACCAAGCGCATCCCCCACGGAGGAATTTCCCAATAGCTACCGAGGAAACGAAAATTCTCCACGGAGCCAGGATATAAAACTTCGGAAGAATGAAATGAAACTTCGGAAGAAAGATTTCGAAGTTCCGATGAATTTTTCCGTATCTCCGTGGAGGATAAACAATCTCTACCGAGGCATTTCGCATTTCCTCCAGGGGGTGCCAAAAGCGTCCCGACAAACGATGCGAGCATCAAGGGTGGAGTAGACTATCTTCTTGATTTTGTTTTAATATCGTCGCGATTGTGTCTAAACTCTTCTGAATAGTAGAGTATTGATCATTACCCTGTACTAGTCCTTTCCGAATAGCTATAACAGTATTTGTTAAGTCGTCCCGTACGATTAGGGAGCCAAAGAAATAGTCCTCAATCTTCAAGGTCTCATTTATAGAGTATACTTCATTGTGTGATCTGTAAGATCCTGAAAATTCTATTGGCATGTTACGATGACTATTCAGCCACTCAATAAACTCAGCACTCTTTACTTCCTCTTTCGTCAAACAGAATTTGGTTACTCCGTTATTGTCCCAATTGCTAGATAGAATAAAAAATTTATCCTCACCAGCACCAACCGTAAAGGACTTATCCTTAAGACCAACATAAACATCTCGTATGTACTGAACAAATAGAGAGTCTATAAACGCTTCTGAAAACTTCAAATTCACATTACGTGCAGCCTCTTTACCCACATTTGAGACCTTCAGGACTATGTCCCCTTCTTTGTCTGCTAATGAAAAGACCAGTCTTGCCCTATGTTCTTCATTCCACTGTCTTTTCATTTCTGCTAGCTGTCTTTGATTTTGTCTAAGACTCTTCGCTGTATAAAAGATCATAACAAAAGAAGCTATCGTCCCCAAGTAACTTGCCCAAAAATACAGCCAATCTATAGGCCTGCCAACAACAGGGTAAGAGCACCTTTTGAGTACTGGGATTGAAACTAAAACGTTAATAACAACAGGAATCAATAAGACCACTAAAACCGTCAAACATCTTAACACCGTTTTCTTCATAGTCTATTTTATCATTTGTGCTTTTCGCCTTATCGCTCAACCTATCATATAGTATACAAAGATACGACTTTATCGTTACTATTATAAGTGTTGGCGGGAATACGTTCTGCTCAGACGTTTTTTGCTGGTGGAGTGTACGGACCTGTAGTTTCGCTTCGGATATTTGAGTACCTTTGCACAATGATGTATGATGCCCTTTGTATGGTCTCTGAATATAGACTAGGGAGGGGACTCATCGCTGATTAACTTGTTTTATCTGTATATACCACAGCTCGTACGTTTTACAGCTGAGATTTACGCTTGCCTATGTCGCATCACACCTCTCGTCCACGGCGCCGATCGCTACTCCCCTCGTCTAGGATTATTGCGATCGTTTGTATCGCCCTGCCTCTCTTCCTGCTGGGATCTATAGCTCTCCTCGAGATGGGCAAGTGTCACCTAGAGCAGTCGGTACGTGAGGAGATGACCTTCACCGTCCTGCTAGACCCAGAGATGACTGCTCAGGATAGCATCAACCTGATGCAGCAAGTACAGCAAGCGCCCTATATCAAGGACGTGACCTACATAACGCCTGACGAGGCGGCACGACAACTAGAGGAGGAGATCGGCGAAGATCCTGTGGCGGTCCTCGGCTTTAACCCCTTACAACCTTCGCTAGAGGTGCATCTCAAGTCGCAGTACGCTGTAGCCGATAGCATGGCGCAGATAGAGAGCGACTTCGCATCGTGGGGCAACGTGCAGACGATGAGCTATCGTGGAGACATGCTCCAGATGATCGATGAGAATATGCAGCATCTCTCGACGATCTTACTGATCGTCTCTCTGATCCTGCTGATCATCGCTATCATACAGGTCAACAGTATGACCCACATTATGATCTACAGCCGGCGCTTCCTGATCCGCTCTATGACCCTGCTGGGCGCTAAGCCGAGCTTGATCCGCAAGCCCTTTACCACCTACAGTATCTTCAACGGGCTGTGGGGTGGTTTGCTAGCGACTTGTATGATTATAGGCTTGCTCTGCTATATGACGCAACGTAACCCGCTACTCCTCCAGAGCTACCTCAGCTACAGCGAGGTGGCGATCATCCTCGGAGGGATCATCTGCCTCGGCATCCTGCTCTCGTGGATCACCGCTTCTATCTCGACGAGCCGATACATTCGCATGGATGGCGGACGGATCGTCATGGTTTAGTCATTATCTTATCCATCACAACTTATCAATTATGGTATTTGGCAAGAAGAACTATATCCTCCTAGCGATCTCTGTGGGGATCATCATACTGGGGCTCCTCTTGATGTCAGGCGGAGGTAGCGCAGACAGCACAGAGTTTACGGCTGAGATCTTTAGCACACGTCGTATCGTGGTGGCACCTATCGTCACGTTGGTCGGCTTCCTCCTGATCATCTACGCTATCATGGCTAAGCCCAAGGATCTCAACAAAAGCAACGGCAAGGATAGCGACGCTAAGCCACAAAGCAAGTAAACCTCTTGTGTTGCAACGCTTAAGATGACGATACTTGAATCCATTATTCTAGCCATCGTAGAGGGTTTGACGGAGTTTCTCCCCGTCAGCTCTACGGGGCACATGATCCTTACGCAGGGGGCGCTTGGTATGGAGAGCACGCCTTTCCTACGCGCTTTTACGGTGATGATCCAGTTTGGGGCAATCCTCTCAGTCGTGGTGCTGTACTACAAGCGCTTCTTTACCTTTCGAGTGGAGGAGGGCGCACGACAGCTACCGCAACGGTGGCAATGGGTCGGACGCTTCACCTTTTACATCAAGCTCCTCGTGGGACTAATCCCCGCAGCGGTCATCGGGCTACTACTGGAGAAGCAGATAGACCAGCTCCTAGACAATGTCTATGTGGTCGCCACGACGCTCTTCCTAGGCGGTATCTTTATGCTCTTCATCGATCGCATCTGGCCACCTCAGAGTCAGAAGGCAGAGCGACCGTCGTACCGCAACGCTTTCATCATAGGTTGCTTTCAGACCATCGCTATGATCCCAGGCGTGTCACGCTCCATGGCGACAATCGTGGGGGGACTGCAGCAGCGACTCACGAGACGCGCAGCGACCGAGTTCTCCTTCTTTCTAGCGGTACCGACGATGCTCGGAGCCACTCTGCTCAAGGGGTACAAACTCCTCTCCGACCCCGCCTCTAGTCAGATACTTCAGGAAAACTGGATGGCACTGCTCGTGGGCAATGTGGTGGCTTTCGTAGTGGCTCTGCTAGCGATCAAGTTCTTTATCAACTATGTGACCCGCTACGGCTTCAAGCTCTTCGGCTACTACCGTATCGTGGTCGGTCTACTGGTACTCATCCTACTGCTCTGTGGGGTGCCTCTAGCGATGCACTAATAAGATGAATCAGGAAGTCTCCTCCAAGCTATACACTCCTACCGATCTACAAGCTCATCGCCCCCTCACGTTACGTACGGGAGCGATCATACCACTGGACAAGCCGTTGGGGTGGACCTCCTTTGACGTGGTCAATAAGGTGCGCATCATGGTGCGTCAGGTGACGGGCATCAAGCGCATCAAGGTAGGCCACGCGGGGACGCTGGATCCGCAAGCGACGGGCGTGCTGGTGCTCTGTACGGGTCGTGCCACGAAGCTCATCGAGCAACTGATGGATCATGACAAGGAGTACTGCGCCACGCTCCAGCTCGGAGCCACCACGCCCTCCTTCGACAGCGAGCACGAGATCGACGCAACCTATCCCTACGAGCATATCACGGAGGAGATGGTGCGGAGCGCCCTGCGTCAGTTTACGGGAGAGATCGACCAGCGACCTCCGAGCTTCTCAGCGGTCAAGGTGGGTGGCATACGCGCCTACGACCTGGCCCGTCAGGGACAGGAGGTAGAGCTAGCACACAAGCACGTCACCATCCACGAGCTGGAGCTAGTTAGCTTCACGCCCCCCACCCTACAGCTACGCATCGTCTGTAGCAGAGGCACCTACATTCGTTCGCTAGCACGCGACCTCGGCACGGCTCTCGACTCGGGAGCTTACCTCACTCAGCTGGTGCGGACACGCTCTGGCGAGATTTCTCAGGCGAACTGCTTTAGCCTCGACCAACTGGACGAGCTACTCGCACTAACACCCGAAGAGGAGGAGCTCTCCTGACTACTATATTCCCTCTATCCCATTAGAATCAGAATCCAATATGCGACATAAAGCGAAGCTTTCACACTTTGACTACAAGCTCCCCGAGGAGCTCATTGCTCAGTATCCGACCACCTTCAGAGATCAGTCTCGTATGATGGTGCTGCACCGCACCGACGGTTCCATCGAGCATAAGAACTTTGTGGACATCCTCGACTACTTTGGCGAAAAAGATACCTTTGTCTTCAACGACACGAAGGTTTTCCCCGCAAGACTCTATGGACTGAAGGAGAAAAATCAGGCAAAGATCGAGGTCTTCCTCCTGCGTGAGCTCAACGAATCCCTGCGTCTATGGGATGTCCTCGTAGATCCAGCCCGCAAAATCCGCATCGGCAACAAGCTTGAGTTCGGCGAAGAGGGCGGAGCTCCCGTGCTGGTCGCTGAGGTTATTGACAACACCATCTCGCGCGGTCGTATCCTGCGCTTCCTTTACGACGGCTCTCACGAGGACTTCCTCAAGGATCTGTACAGTCTAGGCGAAGCTCCACTACCCCAAGAGATCAAGCGTCCCGCTGAGCCAAGCGATCTAGAGCGTTATCAGAGTGTCTTCGCCAAGCATATCGGCGCCGTCTGCGCTCCTGCGGCGAGCCTGCACTTTAGCGACATCATTCTGCACAAGCTTCGTCTGCAGGGCTGCAACCTTGCTTTCCTCACGCTACACCACAACCTCTCCAGCTATCAGGAGATCGAGGTAGAGGCGATCAGCAAGTATAAGGTGGAGAACGAAGAGATGTACATTCCCCTCGAGTGCTGCGACATCGTCAACCAAGCGCGCGACGACAATGCGCAGATCGTTGCCGTCGGGGCTACCGTCATGCGAGCCCTCGAGACGGGCGTCAGCACGGACGGCTACCTCAAGGAGTTCAGCGGATGGACCAATGAGTTCATCTACCCGCCTTACCACATTCACCTGCCGACCGCTATGCTGACCAACTTCAATGCGCCAAAGAGTATCAACCTCATGTGCGCCGCCACCATGGGTGGAGAGAAGAATGTGATGAACGCAATGAATGTAGCGGTCAAGGAGAAGTACCGCTTCGGCTGCTACGGGGATGCGCTCCTCATTATGGACTAAAGAATCCCACTAAGCCTCTCTCACTGTCGCTCCTATGCCTACTGCTTACATAGCCCTCGGTAGCAACCTTGACGAGCCTCGTCATCAGTTGCTAGAGGCGATCAAGCGAATGCGCCTTCGTGGACTCCAGATCCACAGTATCGCCCCCTTTGTGGAGACTCGCCCCGTGGGCTTCGCTTCGGAGCATCTCTTCCTCAATAGCGTCGTGGCTGTTCACACGACAGCCACGCCAGCAGAGCTTTTGGCACAGCTTCAGGAGATCGAGCGGGAGATGGGGCGACTGCACAAGTCGCACGACGGGATCTACTCCGACCGAGTCATAGACCTAGACATCCTGCTCTACGACCAGCGTGTCGTGACCACGCCTGAGCTCACCATCCCGCATCCTCGTATGTGTGAGCGAGCCTTCGTCCTGCAGCCACTCAGCTACATAGCACCTGAGCTCACCATCCCCACGACAGGGGCCACCGTGGCTCAGCTACTAGCAGCCCTGCCCTCATGATACATGATCTGAGCGAAACGATCTGCGCGCCTGCCACCGCTCTAGGCGGAGGGCTTGCCGTCATACGTATCTCGGGAAGCTTAGTCCCGCAGATCGCTGAGACGCTTCTTGGCAAAAGGCTCGCGCCTCGTGAAGCCACGACCGCTGGACTGCGAATTGACGGAGAACTCATAGACCTCGTCGTAGCCACCTACTTTGCCGCCCCACACTCCTACACTGGCGAAGAGGTCGTCGAGCTCTCCTGCCACGCCTCACCCTTCATCGTACGCTCCATACTTGAGTGGATCGCTCAGCAAGAGGGGTGCCGCATGGCCGATCCGGGTGAATTTACCCGTCGTGCCTTAGCGCATGGCAAGCTAGACCTAGCCGAGGCAGAGGCGGTCGCCGACCTCATCGCTGCGACCACTGCCACACAGCACAAGATGGCTATGGAGCAGCATACTGGCAGGCTCAGTCATCTACTCAACGAACTGCGGGCGACGCTCCTACGCTTCGCGGGTCTCCTCGAGCTGGAGCTAGACTTTAGCGAAGAGGATGTAGCCTTTGCCGATCGCACCACTTTAGCTGAAACGTTAGCCACCATACAGCACCAACTTCGCCTGCTCACGCAAAGCTTCAGCACTGGGCAAGAGCTCCAGCAAGGCATCCCAACCGCTATCATTGGCGCTCCCAACGTGGGCAAGAGCAGTCTCCTCAACGCCCTTCTCCAGCACGAGCGAGCCATCGTCAGCGACATTCCTGGCACCACCCGCGACACCGTTGAGGGGCGACTAACCATCCGTGGTACACTCTTCCGACTCATCGACACCGCTGGTCTGCGCCAGACGACCGACCTCGTGGAGCAACTAGGCATCGAGCGCAGCTACCAGCAGATCTCCTCGGCACGGCTCATTCTCTGGGTCATCGCCCCGCCACTACCCACGTGGAGCGAGTTAGAGACACAGCTCGGTGAACTCCTTCCACGCACCTCCCCCGACAGTACCCTCATACTCCTGCTCAACAAGCGGGATCTACTCACCGAGCGTGAGGTCACGGACTGGCTCAGCCACTGCTCCGACCAGCTACAGCGCATCACGGACAAACGGCACACCACCCCTCCGCTAGCCATCTCAGCACGAGCCACTCAGGGCATCGAAGCCCTCGAGGAGCTGATGGTCACCAACACCCACACCCTGCACAGCAATGAAGAGACCGTAATGCTCTACAACCTACGCCACTACGAGGCGCTCACCAAGGCAAGTCACGCCTTAGAGTTAGTCTCCGAGGGCCTCCACAACGGCTTGACCAGCGACCTCATCACCCCCTATCTTCGTGAGGCTATCGAAGAGATCGGCCTCGTCACAGGCGCCTCCATCACCTCCGACGAGGTGCTCGGCTACATCTTCTCCCACTTCTGCATCGGCAAATAATTCCTGATTATCAACGATAATCAAGCATCACCAAAAATCACAAAGGTACTCATTATGAGTGCCTTTTCTTTTGCCCTTTCTACTCGTTAAGCATCGTTCGATGCCGTTCTTTCGCTGTTTTTTGTACCTCATTTGTACCGCACGCTTCTCGCCAACCCTTCAGCCCCTCGCGTATATACCGAGATTCTGGACAAAGTTAACAATGGCTGACAATAATTTACGATAGTGGACAAATAACGGCGAAATAATAAGTGATATGGCAGGAAGCAAAATCCCCATCAAGAAAATCTGTGAGTATTGTAATTCAGAGTTTTACGCTCACAAGGAAAGTACAAGGTATTGTTCGCACACTTGCAATAGTAGAGCCTATAAGCAAATGAAGCGAGAGGCGAAAACAGGTACTATTGAAACAGCAGAACAAGAGAAAAAAGTCAAGGACATTATAGATCGTCCTTACCTCAAAATCTCAGAAGCAGGAAGGTTGCTCGGTGTCGCTCGACAGACTATATATGAGCACATCTATGCTGGTCGCCTCAGAGCCTCCAAGATAACAAGCCGTCTTTCTGTTGTGAGGCGTGAAGACATAGAACAGATGCTGGCGGAGCGACCTTATGAAAAGCGACAGCCCCGAGATGCGATTGTAATCACTGAACTATATACAACCGAAGAGGTATGCGATACCTACGATATTTATCGTGCAGCTCTCTTTGCGATAGCTAAGCGAGAGAATATCCCTCGTACCCATAACCGAGGGAAGACCTATTGGAGCAAACGACACATCGATGCCTATTTTGCGAAGAAAGCTCCCGATGCTTCCATTACCGAATGGTGTACAGCCGAAGAGATATCGGCTCGCTTTGGTATGACTATTACAGCGGTCTACAACTTTGTCTTTGACCACAACATTCCCAAGAAGAAGGTCAAAGGAAAGAGTCATTACTCGACTTGACACGTAGAAGAAGCTAAAGGGGTACTCGAAGCCACAGCTCCGAGTTACTACACCGTCAAAGAAGCAATGGCTAAATATGGTCTCACTCGAGACCAACTCTATCACTACACCAAGCAACACAACATACCGAAGGTGAAACAAGGGCGTAATATCCTCATCTCCCAACGTGAACTCGATGAAGCATTACAACCACCAACCATCATTCGATAAGTTATTTCTCGGTGCTTTGCACCACTGAAAGAACACTGATTTCTTTTGCAGACAAACAATAAGTATCACCCACTAATCAATAAAAGTATGAGACATACATGTACTAAAGTAACATTGAGACAGAGATTGTATAACAGCGGAAGGATTTCGCTTTATTTGGACTACTATCATACTATCCGTAACCCCGAGACAATGCAGATGACAAGACGAGAGTATCTGGGTATTTATCTATACGCCCATCCCAAGAATGAGATGGAGCGTTCGTTCAACAATGATATGCTGAACAAAGCTGAAGCCATCCGTTGTATTCGTGTTCAGTCGCTCATCAATGAGGAGTTCGGGTTTCTTGATAGAAGTAAAATGAAAACCGATTTCCTTGCCTACTTCCTAAAGATGTGCCGAAAGAAAGATCAGAAGTGGCGCATCGTCTATCAGCACTTCTACAACTATGTGCAGGGACATTGTACCTTCGGAGACGTGACAATAGAACTTTGTCAAGGCTTTCGAGAGTATCTCCTCAATGCCAAGCAACTCAGACGAAAAGGGAAAGTATCCGTTAATTCGGCATCGGGCTACTTCTCCACCTTTCGGGGATTGCTGAAGATTGCCTACCGAGACAAATGGCTGAGAGAGAATATCAATGATTTCTTGGACAAGATAGAGGCTAAGGAGGTTAAGAAAGAGTATCTAACTCTTGATGAGGTGAAGCTGTTGGCACAAACACCTTGTGAACACGAGGTTCTTAAACGAGCCTTCCTCTTCTCCTGCCTTACAGGATTACGCATCAGTGATATTCTGAACCTCTGCTGGGAAGACTTTGAACTTGCACCAGACCAAGGGTATTGCATTCGTATCAAAACACAGAAAACTTCGACTGAAGCCACTCTCCCTATCAGCTACGAAGCCTATGAATTGTGTGGCGAACCGACTTCGGGCAAAGTCTTTAGAGGTTTACAACGAAGTATGATCAACTATCCGCTGAAGAAATGGATCAAGCAGGCAGGTATCACAAAGCATATTACCTTCCACTGCTTCCGCCATTCCTACGCTATGATACAAATTTCTCTCGGCACGGATATTTATACAGTATCGAAGATGCTCACCCATAAGAACGTATCCACGACACAAATCTATGCCGACCTTGTGAACTCGAAAAAGCGTGAAACAGCCGAGAAGATTTCTTTGAAATAGATATTGAAAAACAAGAAGAGGAGATGTGTTATTAGATATCCTTTCTAACACTTTCCTCTTCTAATCTCAGTATCTATCAACAGACTACATCATCCAATTAATATCATTAAAAATCTCAAGCATTCTGGTGCCAGCTTCTTTATCGATAGAGCGTACAAACATGATACGACCTAAAAGCCACTCTCTAAAGTAGCCTTTCTCATTACGCACCTTCCTACAGTGGTTCTCTGGGCCATACTTCTTGGCAAAATGTAGTTCTCTGAGGACTTGCTTCCTATATTCTTTAGGTACATGTACGCCATTCCCAACTGTTAGCCCTGTCACCATCATTCTACTCCCTTTGTATCTAATTCGAGTTTTAGATTTATTGGGGCGGAAGCCATGTTCGTAGATGATATTCTCAATGTCCCGAGGTGTAACTGGACAAGTCTTCTGTACCCCCGAAAATGTTATATCATCAGCGTATCTCGTGTATCTCATATCCAATTCTTCTGCCAATCTCTCAAGATCCTTATCAAGATTTATCGTCAAGAAGTTTGCCAAGAGAGGACTTGTCGGAGCACCCTGAGGTAAAGCTCTTTGATAAGTTACATGGCTAAACCTAGTGCAGACATTTGACAGAAACTCAGATACGCTATCCTCATACCCCAATTGAAGAAAGAAGTCTAGCACCTTTTTTTGGGATATACTGTCAAAATAGTCTTTCAGGTCGATATTAATAATCCATTCGCTATTGACATGTGGCAAAGCATTTGTTTGAATCGACCTATTCTGGACAAATCCGTGGACACTGCTGGACAGTCTATCAACAACATGCTCAAGGATATTATGCTGTATCCAATGTTGACACCATTTCAGAGTAGGAATTGGTGCTGAGATTTCTCGAAATCCCCCTGTCTTCTTTCGAATTTGGTAATCTTTGTAAGCCCAGTCAAACCGACAGCAAGCATTTGCCCATGGAAATTGTCCTGTCCAATAATAATCTAACAAATGCTCTACATCAAAGATGACTGGTAAATTATTTTTTATCAGGATGCTAGCATAATCCAAACATAGCTGTATATATTCCTCGCTATGCCCAAGTAACTTTGCTTCTTCAATAAAAAGAGACTCCCAAGTTCGCTCCATAAATTCTTACGTTATCCCTCACGAAGTGAGGATGTGGAACCACTTGTGTGTTTCACATTATCAGTATAATCTAGTTTTAACTTCAGCTGATTACACGGAACCAGCCTGTGAATATGATTACTCATACTTACTTCAGCTAAGAACTTATTTCACTCCCTTGAAAGTCTCTGGTATATATATTATTTCCCCTCTCAAATAGGAAGAAGCTTCCAACTCTTTCTCTTTTCTGACAGTCTTATCAAATGCAATTTTCTTTTTTAGTTCTCTATATTGGGTTCTACATGGCTCCGTCAGTTGCCACTGTGCATCCCAGAGATTTTTTGACACACCTAAATTAAACAACTCCTCTAGATCGTTTTGTGAGATTCCTAAAGCCTGTCTGATAGTAAAAACATCTACATTTTCTAACTTCAGCTTCACAATCTGAAGGAGATGCAGATTGCTTCTCTTGAAGAGAGCCTTTTCCACCTCTTCATAGCCGAAAAGTTCACGTAAAAGAACTAGCTCTCTACGTTTATCCTGCATAGTTTCTTTTGCTCTTATTACCCTTTGATGAGCAAATCTTGGGAAAAGAGGATACCAAGCTGTGTTTCTTCCTGCAATGCATGAATCTGACCAAATTATGGGAAGAGTATTATTTGGGGTAGCATGATCGAATACAATCAAAGCTTGAGAATTCTCATAACCCAGAGGCCATCTTTTGGATAACAGCTTACCGTACTTATAACAAAACTCTCGATAACGTTTCATTCTAACGCGTCCACCAAATATGGATCTAGTCTGTAAAAACAATTTACGAGTATCTTCCCCGAGCACATCTATTGTGGAGTATTCACTATTGATTTTCCTCTTCCCTTTTTCTAGTACAACTATACTTATAAGCTTAATTCGAGACTGAACAATCAAGTTGTTAAGTTGATTCCCTATTTCTCCCTTATTAAGCTTTTCCTTCAGCCAGCTACAGAATGTATTGCCAGAACCTATGATATCATCAACAAGCACTATAACATCATTAGGGCTAGAAAGTTTACTCAAAGCCTCTTCTATGTGGTTTACATAAACACTACTCTCCCTTTGTATCTGCTGGCAGGTATAAAGAACATGACCTCCACTCTTTCCTGATTCTCCGATAGGCGAAAAAACACACTTACCCATAGGTTTGAGAGCGATTCTCTTAATCTTACTCTGCACTACAGATAAGATTCTGTCATAGGGGTAATAGTCAATTTTTGACAATATTTCAGTAGCCAAGTCTTGCTCACTATCGTCAAAGTTACTCAGCCATCTCAGCACATGAGAGTACTTTATACTCGAGTTTAATCGAGTAGATATAATATCCTCAATATATTCTTGTTGTTCTAGTGATGGTAGAATCATACTTCTTTTTTGAAAAAAAACACACTAAGGTGCGAATACATGTCTCTATCTAATACCGCAAAGATACATATTTCTCACAAAAGCTAATTATCAGACTCATACCTTTCCAAGTCAAAGATAAAAAATCCAGATTTCCTTTCTTTTCCCTATACTTCCTACTATTTCTCTAAGTGATAAATGGTGATGAATACTTATCTAAGTTTGTACTAAAACAGAGATAAGCATGAGATCATCAGGCACTAACGATAACTATATCCCAGCAATAATCACCCTCGGATGTATTGCTCTATTTTCTCTTGCCGTTCGCTCTTCAGCCTTGAGCTGTGGGGCGGACGGCTTTACGGCATTCGCTCTATTAGTTTTGACGGCATCCATTGCCTCTGCCTTGTACTTCGCTCTTGAGTCTGCTCTGGCGGAATTTCTTGATAAGTGGCTCCGTCCTCAAAAAGAGCAGATCGTAGAGGGTGGGATAAAACAGGAAGCTACTCTTCCATTAGAACCTAATAGTTACGAGCGACACCGAGAGGTGGCTCAACTTGCCAAGGCACAGGAAGAACAGACGAAGTTAGATGCTGTCATCAGTTATACGCAGAGGACGCTCGCCCCTTATATGAACGACTGCGAGCTCACGAAGCTGTGCTCGCAAATCACGCTCTTCCTCTTATCTGATTGGACGGAAGAAAAGGGGCAAGCTATCAAGATATCGCCCCAACTCAAAAGCATTGATTTGATGCACTTAGGTTGGAATATCTCTCGCCCTTTCGGGAAGAAACGAGAGGATATATCCCTTTTCCTCAAGCATACTTTTGCCCATACCTTGAGAGATGTAGAAATGAGCTCTATCCAACGAAAGCTCACCAATACAGAGGGGAAATACCTTATCCCTCTCTGTAAAGGCCTTGTCATTGATGAGCATTCAACCCCTTTAGAAAGTTATCCAAAAGTTACTTGACAGTGTTGTAGCGCACCGAGAGAACACCGATTTCCTTTGCTCGCAAATAATCAGAAACTCGCAGGGCAACCTGCACAAATTTATTTGCGAACATGGACAAAGAAATTACATTCGACAAGTTACCTGAAGCGGTAACGTATCTGACCGAACAGGTCTCTGCCATCAAAGAGATGGTCTCGGCATTGCGTCCACCTATACCTGAAGAGAAGTCTCTCATTGGTATAGATGAAGCGTGCGAAGTCATTCAAAAAGCAAAACCTACCATCTATGCTCTCGTCCGTAAGGGGATTATCCCTGCTTACAAACGAGGCAAGAAGCTCTATTTCTATAAAGAAGAGCTACTGCAATGGGTAGAAAGCGGACGTAAAGGCATCCCTTATGCGCCCTCCTCAGAGGATCAATTATCCTCCATAAAGAGCAGGCATCCGACACAAGCCTAAATCATTCAAAGGATAATGGGCTATGGGAGAACAAACAATCGTGCCAGAAGTCCTGCTGGATAAAGCCATCGAATTGGGGTTGTCATTCTCAGACTCTGCTTTTCCCATTGGTATCTTTCCCTCTGAGATACGAAACATCATTGCTGAAGTCCACGAGTGTCAAGGCTTTCCTATCGACTATATCGCATCGGCAATGTTGGTGGCTATCGCTGTTGGCATAGGGAATACGCATCTTGTCCAACTCAAACGAGGTTGGCAAGAGAGTGCAATGCTCTATGTGGCATTAGTCGGACGCCCTGGCACGAACAAAAGTCATCCGCTTAGTTTTGCGATGAAGCCTTTTCTTGATTTTGACTATCAAGAGAATAAACTATACGAGCGAGCCTACACTGAGTATGATAATGTTGTACGAATGAGCCGCAAGGAGCGTATAGAGGCTGGTCACTCAGAGCAACCGACAGAACCTATACGAAGAAGGTTTATCGTCTCTGACATCACACCCGAGGGTTTGAGTTTTATCCATGCCCAGAATAAGCGAGGTCTTTGTTTGTGGTCGGATGAACTCTCGGCTTGGTTCAAGAACTTCAATCGCTACAATAGCGGTTCCGAGGAGCAGTTTTGGCTCTCTGTGTTCAGTGCCAAGGCAACCATTAGTGATCGCAAGGGAAATCGAAGTTCCATCTTTATCAAGCGTCCCTATATCTCTGTTGTCGGCACCATCCAAAAGAAGATACTCGGAGAGCTATCCAAGGGGGAACGCTCCAGTAATGGTTTTATAGACCGTATCCTTTTTGTGATGCCCAATCTACAGCAGAAAGCACGATGGAGCAGATCAGAACTTCCCGAAAGCACCGAAGGACGATGGTCGAGTATCATTCAGCAACTTATTGAGATGCCTTGCTCCAAAGACGAAGAGGGAGAACTACTTCCTGAGATTATCCCCTTTGCCGAAGATGCTAAGGCTCGACTTTATATGTGGCAAGAGGAGCATGGCAAATTCAAGAGTGAACTGACAGATGTCGCTATCGTCCTAGGCAAACGAATCCGAGAAATAAAAGATGGCATCACAAAGGCTCAAGAGAAGCAAGCCGAGAACCTTGCCTCTCTATCCGAGAAAATCCAAGAAACTCAATCTCCTCCAGAGATCAAGAAGTACTACCTCTTTGATGTCAAACGCTGGATGGAGTGGCTCATCTGGGGTATATCAATCATTCTCCTCGCTTGCACTATCGGCTGGGCAGTGTATCTTCGCAATGCCAATCAGACTCTCGAAAGCTATGCTCTCCGCTACCGCATCCTACGTATGGAGCAAGGCTACAATAATCCCACAATCACGCATCTTGACAACCTCTTCTCCTCCGAAAGCTCCTCCGATTCCATTCGCGAACTACGCCACCAAGTCAGCAACTACGAACTCGCAATCCAACGCCAAGCCGAACTCGCCCTCCAGCAGCAACGAATCACGGAGGAGCAAGCTATTATCTTTCAAAAACTAAAATGATAATTAACAACCTAGTAAAAGCATCCCTATAAGAAAGCGTATAGGTCTAAAATAATTACCCAAAGATAGATAGAGGGGTAGTGTCCCAAAAAGTGTGTAAGAGTAGCTCATCAATTAGCTTAGGAGAGTACAAACATACACTTTCTTTTTCGTTCTATCCAACGTAAGCACTTTTTTTTCGCAATCGATAAAGAAATAAGCCAAGGTTGCCGAAGGCACCCCAGAGGGGTTTACCTTGGCGTTTTCTTTCGATTGCAGACCTTTGTGGCGTTGGAAAGAGCGAAAAAGTGTTCATATCCAGGCTTCTATTTTTCTATATCATACTTCGTTAATCTTGCGGAGTCCTCCCTTGAGAGGACCTATCTTTCTCCTGAGGTAATCGGCGTGCATTGCAATGTTAGAAAGATGGTTAAGGGCGGATTCGGGGCTCGAGTACTGCATCTTTTTCTTTGACGAACCTTTAATGTTGCGATTGAAGCGCTCCACCCAGTTCGTGGTATAGATGTACGACCGTTGCTCTGGCAGATAATCTAAGTAGGTGAATAGATAGCGACTGCGAGCATCATCTGCTTTGTTTTTCAGAAATGGATAGCTCTTGCCCCACTTTTTACAAAAAGCTTGATACTTCTCTATTCCCTGTTTATGACCTCGAACATCGCTCGTTTTGATAAACACTCCCTTAAGTTCCTCACTTATCGTGGCTCGATCTTTCGCCCTTACCCGGGTTAGGATTTCTCGCTCTGCATGAACGGTGCACAACTGGACATCAACACCATGAAAGTACTCTTCGCAGACCTCTTCTATTCCTCGCAAGGCGTCTGACATAATCAGCTTTACCTCCTTGAGACCCCGCTTCTTCAGGTCTTCGAAATGACTCCGCCAGATACCGCTGCCTTCAGTAGGGTTATTGTACACCCCAAGGATGTCGCGACTCTCTTCTTCTTTCAGGCACATCACTACAAAAAACGCTTCTTTCCCTACCGTTCCCCCTCGTCTCACTGACAAGTAGCACGCATCTATAATCAGCGCTTCCACTCGGGATGGCAAGGGACGTTTCTGCCACTCTTGTATCGCTTCTATTGTGCTCATACATGTGCTCATACACAGCCTATTCACATGGCTCGTTGAGTAGTTCTTCCCGTATAGATAGTCCAAGACTTCGCTTATCTCGCTTACAGTGCTCCCTTGACGGTACAGCAACGATGAGAGACCCTCAAGCTCTCTCGTCTCTTCCTTTAGTATCGCCAATACCTTCGGGTAAAAGCCCTGACGGCGTGTCCTTGGTACTCGCAACTCTAGTATCTGACCACTGTGTAACACTTGACGTGGTCGGTAACCGTTGCTCATATCGCCTGTCTCTTCCTTGTACAGACTCCGCTCTCCCTCCATCAGAATCTCAAGCAACATCCGTGTTAAGTCTTCTAAGCCTCCACGCTCCGTTAGTTTTTCTCCAAGGATTTCTCTAAATTGCATCCGTGTAAGGTCCATTTTCGTTCTTGTTTTTGGGTTATTTTATTCGGGGGATTCTCCCGCTTTTTTCACACTTCCTAAAGCTAACGATTTTTGACCTTACACACTTTTGGGGGATAGTATCGATAGAGGACATATAAATCCACAAAAGGACTTGTTTCGCGAAACAAGTCCTTTTGTCATAAGTATAATAATTTCCCAATAATAACTCCTTGTTCTATTCTTTCTTTGTTATTTCAGAATCCTCTCCTAGCTCCTTTAGCCATTCTGATATGTTAACGCTTTCATTTTTGCTGAGAATACCTGAGCCGAAATTTATTGTATGTATATCATCCATACCATAGTATAGTTTTATTTTCTTGTTTTTGGGTAACCAAACAAGATGATGCTGGTGAAGCCAAAGTAACATAGCAGAGATTTTCTTACTGAACAGTTTCTTAATACTTGAATATCTTCGAACAAAGTCTGAAGGTTCATAATTCCTGATTTTCTGATGTATAAAACCTTTATTATCCATATAAGCATAACCACCGTTCTGAGCATGATTGGCTCCTATATCTTTTGGATAACGAATCATTCTCTCTGTTAGGATAGGCCAAAACATAGTCTTTCCGTTAGTTTTTAGATACTCGAGAAGAAAATCTTTACGAACGAATAATGCACTATGACCACTTGAGTACATATAGTTATCCAATACAACAATCTCGTTTTTACCATTTACCCATACTCCAGTATCATTAGAGAATCTCAACTGGAGTCCTTTAAATAACCACTCATTAGGCATCAGCAAATTCACTGAGTCTTCGGATGAAATATCATCATCGGTTGAAAGCGTGTATTGTAAATAAGCAGGCTCAATGATAATACCATCGAAAATCTTGTGTCCAACAGAGAATGGTATCTTTTTGTGATACTCATCACTTACAACTTGCATATAAATTGAGGACCAATAAAACTCTCGAGTAAATATGTTATAAATATCAGAGTTCTCATGAAAGGAACGTCCTTCGATTCCTACATTGTATAAATTATCACATACTGTACTCAAATCCTCCTTATTGACAATATATGCTTGGATAAAAGTCCATAAATCTCTTATAGGAGACTTATCGTCATTTGGTTCATGCACAAACTTGCTGTACGAAAATAAATTTACCCATTCAATTCCATTTTCATCAGTAATAAGAACATACTCCCTAATCCTTGGCATATTCTTCCATGCTTTCAACCATTTAACATCACTCTTTGGTCTTGATATATCAAAATTAGGAAGTTTATATTTGCTCTGATGATGTAATGACTTGCGTCTAGGATATATCGTAGGATCGATAGTTCTAGCTCTTTGTACAGGAACAGACCATTCATTACTCCAATCTTTTTCTGGGTATTTATCCATCATTCGAGCCATAATACGATACATAGCTATCCATTGATATTTCTTTCCTATGCGTTCAATTTTACTATGAGATCGGTTATAGCTAGCATTATTCTTATCAAAATGAACAAAAACACTAGGATCATATCCATACTCTTCAAATATCATATGTATTGCCCAATTCGACAACATCTCAATATTCTCGCCAAAGGCACCAAGATTAGACTCAAATACATATCTCCCAAAATCTCCATAACTTCTCACTCCATGGTTAGGAGCCATAGATGACAAGATCGAATGCTGAGCTCTATATACGTCTCGTTCATTTTCTGGAATTGTTTTCCAATCTCTATCATACTTTGCGGTTATCTCATCATTTGAAGGAATTTCTGGTAAAGAACCATCCGTAAATGGTACATGTATAGATTTCTTATCTATAGCTACGTCTAAGCCATAGCTAAGACCAAGCTCTACAATATTACAAGCATAGTCACGAACTAAAACATGTTCAGGAACGCACTTCTGAATAAACACATTGTCGTATACCCACTTTGCTGTGGTACAACAACTTTCTCTATCTTGCATTAGGAGCAATACCCCATAAATCGCACACCAAAGACGTTCTTGAATGTAAGGGTCATTAACGAAACTATATTTCTCCAGCAATGGCAAAAGAAGATTCTTATGCTGAGTTAAGATATTCACAATAGCATGAGTGATGTAATCTCTCAGTTCTCTCCAAGTAGTGGCTAATCCCCAAATTAGAGTCTCAAGACATGCTCTAGCAATCTGATTATCTATTGATTTAAGAGTGTCGACCGAAGCCTCACACCCCCATCGAGCCAAATCCATGAGTTGTTTGCCATGTGCCCATGGATCAGAAATAAAAACAGTCCATATTTCGTCTCTTTGCACCATGCTTAAATTCCACAGCACATCATAAAGAGTAAATCCATTTGAAGTTTCATCTGTTCTGTAAGGACACGATAAGATAATTTCAAACAACAAACTATATTCTTTTGTATCCTTAATCCTATGTATTAGCTCCTGACCTTTCTTTGTAAAAATATCTCTCCACACCGAACTATTAATAAATGCTTGAAACGCCTTATCCTTATCCTTTTTTTCAACAAGTTCTATCAGTTCTGTATCTTTAGTCATTGGAATAAGAATAGCTAAAGGTTCAGAAAGATTACCCCAATGATAATCTAACCATTGCGATGCTGGAAGTTTAGAAATCATATATTCAGCAATGAAATAATCACCTAGTCTCTCAAAACCAAAGTTCACATAAGTAGTACCATTGTAGAGTTCCGTTCTTAATAACCCCTCATCAATCAGCAATTCAAAGAATTCATTGGGAGCCTTAGTGTATTGAGCATCCTGAGCCAACCGCATCATTACGACTTGGTATTCGAGATTCCAACGACTACCAGCAGTAACCATTAACTCTGCTACTGAACGCAGTGCTTTAATTACAAGATTTTGAGCTTCGTTATATTTAAAATCTATCGCTATTTCATGATTGGTATCATCACAGTACTCTAGAAGGGTTGTCCAGAAATTTGTAAACACCAATGGACGATGACTTCTTTCATGATTGCGACAGTACTTGATTAAGAAAAGAGGATTTGAAAATTCCTCTCCATATATAGGCCAAGTCGGTTGCTCTATACCGAAAGATGAGAACATGTACTCACAAGCTTCACGCTCATATCCTTTGAACCCATGGTGCTGATATACTGCGTATGCTGGATTGTGGGCAATATCATAAAACCAATTTTTACGATCAGATATGCGGAAACTTATAACAAGGAGCAGGTACTCACATGACTCTATTTCTTGCAAAAAGGCCAACAGAAATTTGCTCCATAACTCCTCGCCAGCTCCTTCATTAATAGCATCAATAAATATTACCACAGGTTCTCCTATTCTCCTGCCATAATTATTGAGTTGCGTCAATAATTTCTCCTTCTTGCACTTGATATCCAATAACTCTCGAATTTGGGAGAGAGGATCAGATGATAGTGTGAAATGTTGCCCCAAAAGTAATATGGAGGGCTCGTGAATACGTTTTCGTTGAGTTACCATATCTCCTATGAGATGGGATTTTCCCGTACCAGCAACACCTGTAACCATAATTGTATGACATTTCTTAAACTCAATCCAACTATTAGAAAGTACTTTCTGTAAGGCATATCCATCATCACGAATAGAATCTCCTTTTATTCGAATGTCATTTTTATCCTCATGGCTATAATAAAAATTCTTAAATACAAGTAAAAACTCACTTACCAAATCTTTTAATTCAAGATAAGAAGTTACAGTTCCACTTAAGCTGTCTATCTTTTCTGCAAGAAGTCTACATTGAACTGAAATTTCAGAGTAAAGAGTAAGAAGAATCTTTATCTGTATTTCTAATAAACACCCTCAATGTATCCCTAAATCGCTCTATTTCCTCTTTTAGTAAAGGCTTGAACTTATCAGTAATGTGCAATGAAGCCAATGCGAAATCCATATTTTCAAATGGAAAATTTCGTTCTTCGGAATAACGTTTGTCTAGATTCTTTATTTGCTTAGAATTTTGTTCTTCAAACCATTTCTGAGAAGGAGTGAAGTTAAATTCCTCATCAATCAGACTACATGCTTCAACTAGTTTTCGCAACTCTTCAGGTTTTCTCTTATTCGAGTTCCAAAGATAAAGATAATAGCCGACTGCAATTAACATGGCTATTCCAAAACTCAACCATTCAGAATTTTGGGACAGATACCCCCAAAAGGTTATTTCTTTATCTGCGGAATGAATAGAAATGTAAACTCCTAGGAGTTGAGGTATAATACCAGCAAGAGCGGCCTCTGTTGCCATAAAAGTGTAGAACACTTTACGCTCAGCACGCTTCTTCAGAAATCCTACAATTATATTAATCCATTCCTTCCAATTTGCCCTACGCACCTCTTTTATAACAAGAGCAATAGAAGTAACTCTGGCAACAACCCACAGGAACAAGGCAAAGAATATAGTAAATACAATAATCATTTAGTCGGTGTGTTTATACTCAATAAGTTTAGTTATTATAGTCATTTTCGATAGCATCTATGAAAGAATTTGATTCAATAATTAATGATTCTACACATTGGTCTTCTTGCATTATCATTGCTACTTCCTATTAACACTACCCTTCTTGGTGATTTCCCTTGAAGTGCTCCACCTGCTCCATCACTTGGTCAATAACCTCGTCATTGTACTGAGGGGGATAGCCATTTTGGTGGAGACAAATGAATATCTTGTTGTTGAGGTCTGCACGGATATTACTATTATTGAGCCAGTCGGTAAAAGAGGATTGGATGTCTATCAGTTCCTTAATCTTCTTCGCCAATATCTTACACTTGTCATTGAAGATAAAACCATTCTCCTCTTTATCCTCTCCATACTCGAAATTGTACTTATCTCGTAAGTGCATCAAAATATCATAGAATGCCTTTTCCTCAAAGGTCAGACCCAGATGTCGAAAGCTCTCTCGATCCTTGCCAAGTTGTTCTAGTAGTTTCAGAGCCTGTTTCGTTGCCTCTTCCATAATCTCAGAAACTGCTGTCGCTTGTGTATGCGAGGCTTCTTCTGCCGAAAGAACAGATCGACGTTCGTGATACTTGTCCAATGTTTCCTTTAGTAGTTCCTCATACTTCTCTGCTGCGATTCTATTGGTATTCTTATACTCTCTAATGGCTTTGCGGAGCATCTTTACCAATACTTCCAACTTAGTTGCGGGTAGTTTGATACCCTCGAGTTGTGCTACAAACTCAGGACTAAAAATCTGTTCCTCCACATCGGTATCAAGAATACTGACCACAGAGTTACACACCAGTGCTTCCCTCACCATCTTCTCCACGGCTCTATTCATACTCTCAGCATCGTGCTTGTCACCAGAAGTCTTACGAATATAAGAAGCTACCGCCATAAAGCATTGCGAGAGCGAAAGCAATTCGTGGTTAAGGACAGCTGATGGCTGACAGATATCATACGCCACTCGAAGGCGTTTGATATGAGCTAAGAAATAACTTTGAGCGCTGACGGCTTTTGGAGGACGATTGTCTTGATCTTTGTTCCATCCAGACGTTTGCGACTGAATATAATTGGCAGCTTCGGAAAGACATTCCAATCGCTCCAATGGCTTTGTATTCTTGTCGATGAAAGGAGTGAGATCAAAGCCCACAAAGAGCTTCTTGATGAGGTCAATCTCTACAATAAGAGCTTCCAATGCCTGCTGTACATCATCCTCACTTGGTCCAAAGTCTTCTCCGCCAAATCGACTCATTGCCTCCATCATATTCTTTCGGATACCGATATAGTCTATGACATACCCAAACTCCTTTCCTGCAAATTTACGGTTCACACGACTAATGGTCTGTATGAGCGTTTGTTTCTGCAATGGCTTATCGTTGTATAGATAAGTTAGGCAGGGGACATCGAAGCCTGTAATCCACATATCGACAACTATGACAATACGGAAGTTGGACTGCTCCATCTTGAATGCATCGTCGAGCAACTTTGTCCGACTTCTATCCCCCAGATAGTCATACATCTCTTTCGGGTCATCCTTTCCACGTGTTGCCACCATAGCAATGGTAGGCATTAAGGGTAGACTTCGTAACTCATCATCACTCAGTAACGTATCATCAGGAGACTTTCTCTCAACGAACCAGTCTGGATATAAGGACTCAAACTTCTTCAATAGGTTGTATGCAATAGATCTTTTGCTACACACAATCATAGCCTTTTGAGGCACATCCGCCTTGTTGTTACAAGCCTGAGTATAGTGCTCTGCTATATCCTTGGCGAGTCGCTCCAGTCGCTCATCATCCCCCAAGATAACCTCCATAGCACTCATTGCCTTCTTGCTGGTCGCAATATCAGCCTCTGTCGCTCCCTCCTCTGCACACTGATTGTAGTAGCGGTCTATTTCTTCGACCTTAGCCGTGTCGAGTGTAACCTTGGCGATGCGTGGGATGTACTTCAAGTCTACGGTGATGCCATCATCAACAGCCTGCTTCATCGTATAGCTATCGACAATAGCACCAAAGACCTGTATCGTTTCATCTATGGGCGTACCAGTAAAGCCGACGAAAGTAGCGTTGGGGAAGGCAGTACGCAAGTGCTCGGCATAAGGCTTCGTGACGAAAGCTCCTATTTGTTCAGCCTCTTTGGATGATGCCCCCTCCTTGGCTGTATGCCGAACCTTGAGTTGAGTGTTGAGCCGTACTTGGCTACGATGAGCTTCGTCGGAAAAGCAAATAATGTTGTGCCGTGTATTGAGCAACCCTATCTCCTCACAAAACTTCTGGATAGTACAGATAAAGAAGCCTCCCGACTGCCGAAGAGACATTTCTGTTTTTAGGTTCTCTCGGTCAGCGATGATCTTGGCTGCACCTATCGAGAGAAAATCTTCAGAGCGTAAAAATAGTTTTCCCGCTTGGGACTGCAAATCCTCACGGTCTACTATCATCACAATGGTAGGAGAACCAAGTTCGGGACAACGCAAGGAGAGTTGGCGAGCCAAAAACATCATCGTATAGGTCTTGCCACACCCCGTAGCCCCAAAGTAAGTACCTCCCTTGTTATCTTGTCTCTCAAATGCTTGGACTACACTCTCTCGGAGCATACGAGTCGCAAAGAATTGAGGGTAGCGACAGACAACTTCTTCTTGCTTAGGATACACCTCATCTGGAAAGTAGATATAATCACGCACGATCTCCAGAAAGCGCACAGGGGCATACACACCCGATACGATTGTACGCACTTGGTCCAAACCTTTCTCTGCTACCTTGTCTTCGTTATTGACTTTCTTCCAAGCATAATAATGCTCATAGGACGTATAGGTCGTACCCAGTTTGGTATTGTTGGCGGTTGCATCACTGATACAGGAGAGTGGACAGTAGCGCATTAGATGCGGTATATCCCTCATATAGCGAGTGTGGATTTGCTGATAGGCATCTGCTATGGTTGCCGTGGCATCCGTAGGGTTCTTGAGCTCAAAGATACAGAGGGGGATACCATTGACGAAGAGTAGCACATCAGGGATACGCCTATCCCCTTGTATCCCATAGCCCACTTCGTATTGATTGACACAACGGAAGCGATTGTCCGAAGGGGTATCGAAATCGAGATACTCTATATCGAAAATCTCGCCATCGGAGTGACGAGTATAGCGATAGCCGTCTCGCAGCAGACGATACGTGTTGCGGAGCATGTCAAAGTGAGTCTGCCCCCCTGTATGTTGTAGATGGCTGACAATTTCGTCCAAGTCATTAGCCTCCAATGTAGGATAGCGTTCTTGGAGGTACTGGCGTAAGTCTCTGGAGATGAGAATATCTCTATTGTTACGTCTTATATTACCTCCGTGTGTGTACTCCCATCCTTCCTGCTGTAGCAAGTCTATGAGGGCTTTCTCATATTCACTTTCATAAAACTTCATCTTCGTCCCTTTCTTTAGTTATGTTCAGCGTACTGTATCAGTGCTGGACATAGGGTTTGTAATTGTGCTCGAGCTTCGCTAGCAATCTTTTTTGCCTCCTTAATACAGTGATATAGATTAACTATTGACTGCTGTACCTCAAGAGGAGGAAGAGGAATTCGAACACGGCATAGCTCTTCCCAACTAAATATTTCTCGTGCGCTACCCCAAGAATTAAAGCGTGCATAGCGGTCAAACTCTTCTCGGCTTAGTAGTAGATAGAGATACTCTGGAAGTAATCTATCCCCAGTCTTGAAAACGATATAAGAAGAGGATACAAGGTGTGTCGCTTTTTCTGTGTTAAGAGCCAGTGTAATCTTCTGACCATTGCGGGATGTTACCGTTACATAACTAAATTTTAATGGCTTCAATAGCTTGTAGCTCCCTAATGAAACTCCCTCCATATTTGCTTTAGTGGGAATAAGTTTTTTCTCAATACTTATCCCTCTAACATCATCGAGAGTATATTTCCCTTCTGTGTTACGTTCGTCGCATTCCTCAATGTACTTACCGAGTTCAACTGTTGGATATTTCTTTTGGCAGTCTACGATAAATGCTTGGCAAGCCTCCGTAAGAGGAGCTATTAAGGCTTCATTCTCCTCGGCTAAACGCTTTAGTCCAGTGTAAGTATCGACTAACTCTTGTTGTACTTCTGGGGATGGCAAAGGGATATTAACCCGACACATCTCTTCCCAACAAAAAGTCTCTCGAGCACTTCCCCATGAATTAAATCGAGCATATCGATCAAATTCGCTACGACTGAGCAATAAATACAGATACTCTGGAAGTAATCCATGCTTGGTCTTGAAAACTTGATAGGAGGAAGATACAAGATATGTTGCTTTTTCCTGATTGATAGCCAATGTAATCTTGTCTCCATTACGAGAGGTCACAGTTACGTAGCCAAATTCAAGAGGTTTTAGCAATTTATAGGGATTTAACACAACACCGTCCATATTCGCCTTAGTAAAGATGAGTTTTTTCTCAAGACTTATTCCTCTAACATCATCAAGGGTATATCGTCCCTCGACATTACGTTCGTCGCACTCCTCGATATAGTCACCGAGCCTTACCCACGGAGTTGTCTTATTCTTCGCAGTCATAGCCTAATTGTTTAAGTGCTTGACGCAACCTCTGGTCATTCTCTGTTTGACGCTTGAGTAGGTCAGACACTGTGTTAGCTGTTGCAGTAAGTACTTGGTGGTAGTCAATCTGGCTATCCCTATCTACAAACTCGATATAACGACTGGGTACCAGTGTAAAGTCATTGACTCGCAGTTCGTCTATACCTACTGACCGATAGAGTTCGGGGGCTGCATATTGCGTGCCGTCCGTGCCCTCTCTCTGCCAACGAAAATAGATGTCAGCTGCTTTACGTATTTGGTCTGATAGCAATTCTACCTTTTTCTTTTGTTCGCCTTTGACTGCATTGGTTGTCCATTGACGGAGATCCATAAATAAGATTTCGCCCGAGCGATTGCGTAGCCTTCGACCATGATGGGTGCCACCTCTCTTGTTTTGGTTGAGTATCCAGAGGGTAACAGATATATCTGTAGCGTAGAATAACTCTCGGGGAAGTACGATGATGGCTTCCACTTTGTCCCCTTCGATAAGTTTGCGACGTATCTCACTGGCATCACTGTCTCCCAGTGCGCCATTGGCAAGGAGGAAGCCGGCGACACCACGTTCTGCTTTGAGCTTCGAGAGAATATGCAGTATCCACGCATAGTTGGCATTGCTCTCTGGTGGCACACCATAGTCTGCCCAGCGAGGGTCGGTGCTGAGTGCCGTGTCGTACCACCGTTTGAGATTAAAGGGAGGATTAGCCATGATGTAATCAAAGGTGAGTCCTTTGTGTAGGTCGTTGGTGAAGGAGGAGGCATTCCGCTCGCCTAAGTGGTGCGAAATACCTCGCACAGCTAAGTTCATCTTAGCCAAACGATAGGTCGCAGGGTCGTTCTCTTGACCATATACATTGATTTGAGCGATGTCACCATCCTTTTCCTCTACATACTTGGCACACTGCACAAACATACCACCCGAACCACAGCAGGGGTCGTAGAGTGTACCATCATAAGGCTCTATAAAGGCAGCTATCAGCTCTACAATATCGTGAGGAGTATAGAATTCGCCCTCCTCTTTGGAGGCATTGACAGCAAAAGACTTGAGGAAGTATTCATATACCCGTCCGATGAGATCCTTCTGCTCTCCGAAGACCTTGTGCGAAATCTTATTAACCTCATCCACCACCTTTTTGATGACACTCTTCTCCAAATTTATAGCAGTAAACAGACCTAAGCGCACACACCCTTTGAGAGTATCTCCACTCTCCTCCAGACATTGGAGTGCATCGTCCAGTGTACTATTTAGCTTTTCACTTGGAGTCTCCAAGAAGAGACTCCATCGAGCCTTCTCGGGGACAAATGCAGTTCCTCCGTATGCTCGAGGGTTATTGAGCCGCATTGAGATGATGGCTTCGTCAGTGATTCCACTCTCGATGAAACTCTGACGCAATGTCTCTTGAGCATCCTCAAACTTCTCACCGATGAAGCGGAGGAATACCAATGTCAAGAGTAGGTCTCTCTTGTCATTGAGGGTTGCATTACTACGGAGGTAGTCTCGACAGTTGAATAGTATAGTTTCGAGATTTAATGTCTCCTCCTTTTTCTTTTTAGCCATTCTATTATACGCTTAGATTGAATGTTTCAAATCTATATTTTATTAATACAACATACTGTTCCTGCATACCCTTCGGTAGGAAGCTCTGACGGATGCAGGCTTCCCATTCGGGGAGAATGCGCTCAAAGCGAGCGGAGATGTTGTCACACACTTTTTCATCCAGGCCTGAGGCTGTCATCGCTTCGAGAAAGTGCTGGCGGGTGAGTTTGCGCTTCTTGCCACAGAGCGTCAGTGCAAGCTCTTCCGTATCCTCAGGAATAACGAGAGCCGTAGACAGCAGGTCATAGGCTGGAGTGAGTTGATATTCGTTCCCCTCTGGAGCATAGAGCGAGTAATTCTTGAGGTGCATATCGGCATTACCTATCAGCCACGAAAAGAGTACTTGCTCCCAGTACTTGACAAGATCAAGTTTCGGTACAGAGCTATACTTGGAGATCAGCTTGGCTATCTGCTCGTGTGAGCCTTTGTATTTATATTCGGTCAGACGCTCTGAGAGCTGGCACATATCTTCCATTGGGAGCTTCTCTCCTTGCCCTGTTCGGTCTATGCGACGAGTGATATAGCATAGTTCGCCATCGCTAAATCGCATCAGTCCATGAGGAACTGTTTCTATCTTGGCAATCTCTGCAAGGTGCATCGACACATCTTCCAACTCGGGGAGATGCGGATAACGCTCTGTTTGAGGTTTAAGGATAAACCGTCCCCACAAGCCAACGATGGTAAATCGCTTGGGCGAATTGCTCATCTGATCAAAGTCGAGAGACAGCTTAGGTTGTACTCCTGTCACTGTGGTCTGCGAACGAACGACCTCGTCAGCCAACGCTCGTACTTCGCTACTTGTATAAGGCAATATCGGAGCTTGGGGCGTCCCAAACAATTTGCGACAACACTTGGCATGGTAATCCACCTCTCCATCAATCAAAGTTTCGTAGCAGTATAAGCATCTATTCGTCATCTTCAGTCGTTTTTAGAGGTTCGATACTTACCGCTCCAATGCAGTCTCGGCAACAAGCCAACAGCAAAGCCATTCGATCTCTTGCGTCTATCTTCCAATTCTTCTGAGCAATATCTAACAGCCATCCCTCAGGAATAAGTCCGTCAAAGAATGGATGAAGCGTATTACTTTGGAAAGGTTCTTCTCGCAAAGGCATCGTTAGGCTTATTCCTTGAGCTTCGGGCATAGTCAGATAGTCCTTGTCGTAAGCAAAGGAATAGCCCTCATCACTTTCTGTGAGAATACCTGCCTTGAGCCTCTTCCAATAAACAATTGCCTGCTTCATACTTCATTTCCTTCTCGTTTCATTGGCACAGGACCGCACTCCGAACCGAAGAGTTCAAAAACTTTATTGACCTTATCGAGGCGGAGCGTGGTCTTGCCTTGCTCTAGTTCACGCACAAAGCGTAGCCCCACTCCTGCTTTCTCAGAGAGGTCTACTTGTGTCAGTTTATATTTTTTGCGCATTTCCTTCACATACTGCGCTATGATTGTCCTCGCTACCATCTTACATCAATTGCTTGAAGTTCCACACTCAAGGCATATCATTGCGCACTGCACATTCTGCTCAAGCCATTGTATACCTTATCAGTGGCAAATATAAGAAATACAAATCGATTATACCCCCTTTCGGGGATATTATTTTCAGCAAAAGAAGAAATTATACCCAATAGGGAGTTCTATGATGTTTTCCTTGCATCATTTTGCTTTGATATGCTCCGAAATGGGTACTTTTGTGGTGAGCAAGCGTGCTAAAAACAAATGGGAGGTATTGTAATTAGCTGATTAATAGGCAATACCGACAAAGATAAGATTGAAAGACAGAGAACTAAGCCATGCGGTACAAGTACGTAACAACCTATAAAACAGTTAGATAAAACTGATTTTTCATTTATTTCAGGGTACCTTCTACCGATTAAATGGCTAACCGTCTAAGTGATAGAAGGGTAATGATGTTGCATCGGCAAGTAGTATGGAACAGGGTCGCATCGCAGAGGAGCAGCAGGTCATTCGGCAAATGATCCAACTCTACTGCAGGAAGAAAGAGGGAAATGAAACGCTCTGCGACAGTTGTCGCGAGCTACTCGAATACGCCACACGGCGACTAGACCGTTGTCGCTACGGTGTAGCGAAGCCCACCTGCCGCAAATGTCCCATACACTGCTACCGGCCCGACATGAAAGCCCGCATTCAGGCGGTGATGCGCTGGGCCGGTCCACGTATGCTCTTCCACCACCCCCTCGCCGCCCTCAAGCATCTCCTCCGCGAGCTCTAATCTTCGCCACAGTCTTACGAGTGTTACCTACTACTGGGTAGGTTTGCGGGGGCGTTTCCTTGGCAAAGAGGTATAACTTTGCGGTGTAATAGATCCATACAAGCTGTACACCCCGCAGAAACTGATGGCTAAGGCTCAGCATAACGCATATATCAAGCAGATGCACCGCTACGATGCACTCATGACGGGACGCTCCTGGTGGGGGCATCTCTTTATGAATGGGCTCTGGCAGGTGAATCAGCTACAGATGGCGGCAGAGGTCTTGTCTATGATCCCCGACGACTTTGCGGGGCGACTACTAGATGTGCCGGTGGGGACTGCGGTCTTCACCTGCGACAAGTACAAGCAGCTTGCCAAGGCTCAGATCACTGCGCTGGACTACTCCGAGAAGATGCTCGAGATGGCTGCCCACCGCTTTGAGGTGGAGGGGGTGACCAATGTATCGCTCGTGCAGGGCGATGTGGGGGCGATGCCCTTTGCCGATGGGGAGTTTGACTATCTGCTCACGATGAGTGGTTTGCAGGCCTTTCCCGACAAGGAGCGAGCCCTCCGTGAGATGCACCGTGTGCTAAAGCCTGGAGGGAGACTGTGTGGATGCTTTTACGTACGTGGGGAGCACCGCGTGGGCGACTGGATAGCTCGCCATATATTGGAGCGCAAGGGGTACTACTGCCCGCCACACTACACAGCAGCGGAGGCGGTGGCAATTCTTCGGGACCTCTTTGGGGAGCGTATCTCCGTGCGTCAGTACCACGCCATGCTCATCTGCTCAATAATCAAAGATAGGTAAGCAAACGAACTATGAATAGTCCGACACTAGATATACAGCAGCGTATCGAGGAGGGTGCCTTACGGCTCTTCTCTCGGCACGGCTACATAGGCACCTCGATGCGTATGGTGGCCAAGGAGGCTTACGCCTCGCTGGGCAGTATATACTACTATTATGAGGACAAGGAGGCACTCTTTCGCTCGCTCGTAGAGCCTGCGATCAAGGGGCTAGAGGCATTTTACGCCTTACCGCCTGAGGATCAAGACATGGAGATGGATATGCTGGACCCTGTGGAGCGTAAGCGGAGGGGCTACTCGAAGTCGCCCTTCTACCAGTACATCATCAACCATGCGGAGGCTCTGCGACTGGTCTTCTTCGCCAGTGCGGGTTCCTATTTGGATCACTACGAGGCTCGGCTCAATCAGCTGAGCAACGAGGCGACCATCCGCTACTTCGAGCGGTATCGAGAGCTCCATCCCGACTGGAAAGCCGAGGTCGATCCTTCCTTCATCGATATTTACTCAGCCTTTATCACGGCAACCATCAAAACTATACTACAGCGGTCCGACACCAGTCCAGAGGAGCTGGCACGGTTCTGTCGGTGCCACGAGAAGTTTAGCTTCGGCGGTTGGCGAGCACTCTTAGGGGGCTAGTGAAACGTTTCACTAGACCCCTTTTTTGAACACTTAGCGAAAGACGTTCAGTTTCCCCTCTCTTCCCAATAAGCAAATCAACCAACTAATCAATGAGACGATACAGACTACTATTACTAATCATGCTACTCTCCCTCAGTGCAGCCGTAGCTCAGGAGTACCACTACCGTGGCAACGTACTAGATGACGCTACGGGCGAACCCCTCATCGGTGCCAATGTCTATGCCGAGCCAAAAGGTGCTGGAGCCGTCACCGATGCCGAGGGGCACTGGGAGCTCACCTCCAAACAGCGGGTCAAGAGACTCGTCGTGAGCTATGTGGGCTACAAGAGCAAGCGCATCACATCCCCACGGCAAGACGGCAAGCCGATCAGCGTGAGACTAGAGGTCGACGAGACGACGCTAGGCAGTGTCGTCGTCGTTGCCAAGCGTCAGGAGCGCGCTCTGCGTGAGTCCGCTATGCCTATCTCGGTCATCTCGATGCGACAGCTACAAGGCACCGCCTCCTCGATAGACGAGGTGCTGTCTCGCACTACGGGTGTGACGCTACGCAATACGGGCGGACTAGGGAGTGCCTCGCGCATCTCGCTACGTGGACTAGAGGGCAAGCGAATGGGCATCTACATTGACGAGACGCCCTTTGGCGAGATGAGCGACTTCATCTCGATCAATGACATCCCGACCGATATGATCGAGCGGGTGGAGGTCTACAAGGGGATCGTGCCCTACAAGTTTGGCGGCTCGGCTATGGGCGGAGCAGTGAATGTGGTGATCAAGGAGTACCCGCCGAAGTACTTTGACGCTTCGTATGAGGTAGGGTCGTACAATTCGCACATGCTCTCGACAGTCTTCAAGCGTACCCTGGAGGATGCAGGCGTGCAGCTAGGCGTAGGCGGGACGCTCGCCTACTCGGACAACAACTACAAGATGGAGCTGCCACACTACAAGGATCGGGTCGTGAGGCGAGACCACGATCAGTTTCGGAAAGCGATCCTAGGCGGTAGCCTCAAGGCAACGAAGTGGTGGTTTGACGAGATCAAGCTAGAGTGCGCTGGGACCTACATTCGCAGAGAGATACAGGGCTTCGAGTGGGACGTACGAGAAGCTTTTACCCTCTCCAAGGGATTGGCTCTGGAGAGCACTTTCAAGCGTGCAGACTTCTTCCTCCCAGGGCTAGATCTAGACGCATCGGTCGGGGTGGTCTTCGGGCAAAATGGACTGACCGACAAGGCTGCGCATCGCTACGACTGGGATGGCAAGGAGTACCCCGCAGGCTCCTCTTATGGGGGCGAGCTATCGAGCATACCTACCGATGGGGTCAATCGAACGATCAACCTAGTGGACAAGCTTAACCTGAACTATACGCTAGACCGCCATCAGGCTTTCAACCTCAACCTGTGCCACACCTACGCTTATCGCAATCCTACGGACACGCTTATGGATCGAGCTTTGGGCTATAAGGCGAACTTCAAGAGCCGTATGAACAGCCTCACGACGGGAGCTTCCTACGACCTCACGCTCTTTGAGGATAAGCTCCAGAATGCCTTCACCGCAAAGTACTACAACTACCGCTCTCGCTCTAAGGTCATCGGGACGATCAGTATAGGCGACCTCAAGGATGTGGAGACTAACCGACACTTCTTCGGCTGGAGCGAAGCTATCCGCTACCGCTTCACGCCAGACTTCCTGATCAAGGCTTCCTATGCGGACGAGGTGCGCATCCCTACGAGTGAGGAGCTACTAGGCAATGGCTACTCTATCAGCGCCTCGACCGACCTGCGCCCCGAGCATAGCCGTGGGGGCAACGTTGGCTTAGTCTATCGCAACTTCTCGCCCACGTCGGGGCAGTTGATCGAGGCTGAGGTCAACGCTTTCGGCTCTTACGTCACCGATATGATCCGCTTCATGCCAGGGCTCATCCCCTCGATGAGCTGCTATCAGAACTTCGGGAGCATCCGCACCTGGGGCGTAGAGGGCGAGGTGAAGTGGGATGCCCTCCCCTGGCTCTATCTCTATGGTAATGCAACTTACCAAGACCTCAGAGACACGCGCCGACTGATCCCCTCGACGAATGTCGCTAACCCTACTTACCTCAAGCGTATGCCCAACATCCCCTACTTCCTAGCCAATGCGGGCTTGGAGCTACACAAGGAGAACCTCTTCGGCGGGGAGGGCTACAACAGCCGTCTGATGCTCGACGCCTCCTATGTGCATCAGTACTACTACGACTTCGAGGTGAGCCAGTACCAAGAGCGCAAGATACCGACTGCTCTGCGCCTAGACTTAGGACTAGAGCAGAGCCTGCGCAATAATCAGTGGACGATCACCTTCAAAGTCAAGAACCTGACCAACCAGCGTCAGATGTCGGAGCTAAACCGTCCGTTACCAGGTATTAACTTCTCGGTAAAGCTGCGCTACCTCTTCAGATGACAACTATGAGACTATTGACTTTTGCAACAGTAGCACTATATATTCACCAATTCAAATAACAGATTTCACTATGAACAGATTCAACAAACTAACCAACAGGCTCACCCTTATCGCTGCCCTCCTACTAGGGCTAGCGCTCACCAGCTGTGACAAGGAGCCTAAGCCGACACCCCAGACGGGTAACGAGCGGATTCTCTTCTCTACCTCAATAATGAATGCGGACGGTGCCTCAGGCAATGGTTACCTGCAGGCTATCGGCTCTATCGAGGCGAAGAAGTACGACAACAGCCATGGCGTGCCGGTCGGCTTCGGCACGGAGCCTATCTACTGCGGGGATCATCTCTACGTCCTGCCCGACTATATGGGTATGGGCAAGGCTGAGCTCGTCTGCTACACCGTAAGCAAGGAGCTGCAGCTCACCAAGCGTGGCGCTATGGAGCTTCCAGGAGGAGGCGCTGCCTGCAATGTGGTCGAGGTCTCTCCTGAGAAGGCTTACATCAGCTTCCAAAACATCGGACAGGTCTGGGCGTTTAACCCCAAGACAATGACCAAGACGGCCGAGATAGACCTCAATCAGTACAAGCACGCTGATACCAATGTGATGCCAGGTGCTATGGCAGTACGCGATGGCAAGCTCTACGTAGGGCTCTGTCAGATGGACTCCAAGTGGATGCCACTACACAAGGAGGTTGAGCTGGCGCTCATAGACATCGCTACGGACAAGGTGGAGAAGAAGATTTCCTCTACCACCTCGGGGCTCTCTGTCGCTACCCGTCCGATCGTGGCTAACTCGATCTTCCTCGATGACAAGGGCGATCTGTACATACTCTGCATGGGAAGCTTTGGCTTCAACCCTGAGTTCCCCAGCGGTATCGTTCGCATCAAAAAGGGTGAGACCGAGATCGACCCCTCATGGTCTATGAATCTCTCGGAGATCAACATCGAGGTCAAGGGCGTCCTACCCCAGACGACCAAGCTCCCCGCCAACTTCTTCGTATCAATGCGCTACATCTCTGGCTCCAAGGTGGTCGCCATCATGGGCATCTATGCGCTCGACCCCGAGAACAAGAACCCCTACACGGCTCTCTACTGTATTCCTACGGTCATCGACCTAGAGCAGCGTACCATCCAGCAGATCGAGGGTATCCCAGTGTCCAATCCTCACGCATGCGCCCTCGGGCGGTACAACGATCAGATCATGATCGGCTCGGCCGGCAAGGAGCGTAGCGGATTTTACTCCTACGATCCTAAGACAGGCGCCGTCTCCGACGGGCCCGTCTTTGAGGTAGAGGGCAATCCAGTCTCCTTCTACCAGATGAAGTAGCCCTGCCACATCACCAAGAGAGGCTCCATCGCTCATTCAGCGGTGGAGCCTCTCACTTTATGGTGGAGCCTCTCGCTTTATACTGGGGGGCTGTCTGCGCCTCCATGCTCCACGCACCTTAAAACTGGAG
>OLPH01000697.1_pt1 | contig 39930 bp, 38 predicted proteins | sample 1672951 | NCBI WGS metagenome assembly OLPH01 (sample SAMEA3136740, study PRJEB25190) | human gut metagenome | reverse complement strand
TAGTGGCTGGAGCAGATCAAACTGTCGGCGGTATGGCGTTTAGAGTTTTAGAAAAAGGTGAGGATGGAAACTTTGTTGCTACGGAAAAAGAGGAGTACCATGCGTTTGACAGTGTGATTCTGGCTGTGGGATCGAAGCCGGCTGCCCGGATCGTGGGTACAACGAAAGGAATTAAAGTGGATAACAGAGGCTTTGTGATCACCCGGGAGCGCCCTTATGGGATGACGACCCGGATGGGCGTTTTCAGCGGCGGGGATGTGGTGCATGGACCGGCCACGGTAGTTTTGGCTATGAAGGAATCTAAGCGGGTGGCGATCGGCATTGCTGAATATGTTGATGCAAAAAATTTGCTGCAGGATTGCAGGGAATAACTGATTGACAACTACACCTTATTTTTATATAATTAATGTAATAAAGTTAACAATTTCCGTAGCTGCTTCGTATTTATGAAGAAAGGGCGGTAGAGTATGAGTAATCGTTATAAAACCTTTATTTCCTGCTACAAAAAAGATAATTTATTATTAATCGGTTTTCTTGTAATATTGGCCGCGATCATTGCAATTTTCGGCTGAGAAATTTTTTGATGATTTAATTTTAGAATTGTTTCAGAATAAAAAATGCAGATGGATTTTTCCCCGCAAGAAAGTAATTCCCTTGCGGGAATTTTATTTTTAAGAAGAGATAATTTAGCTAAAAAATGACTGCACCACAAGAACAAGGTGTTTTTTCTTTAAAATTTGTTAGAAAACACAATTTATTCTCCATTATTAATTTGAAATGTGCTATAATGATTATATAAATTTGCATCTGAAAATGACGGGTAAATTACAGGTAAAAAGCTGAGTTTATCATTTACATAAGTGGCAGAAAAGGTGTAATTGCATGAAAAATTCCAATAATGTGTGGTTATATTTACTGGCCTACCTGGCATTATTTTTGGGCTGGCTGCGGCGAAGCGTTCTTGGCAAGGCAGTTACTGCCGGCATTTTGATCCTTATTGTCAGTACTACATTCAATCATTTGAGTGCCGCGCCGTTTTCGTTTTTAGCCAACACGCTGTCAGAACAGACGAATACGGAAAAAGCGGAAGTAGCAGCTAAAGCCGAAACAACACAAAAAGCGGCGGATCAAAAAGAACAGGTGGAGAAGGCCCAAGACGCGGCCCAGCCGATAAAAAGCCACAATTACTCTCTGGTTGTTACCAAAAGCGCATACCGAGTCACTTTATTGGATAACGGTTCCCCTATAAAAGAATATAACTGCGCAGTAGGACGTAACCCGGGCCAAAAGACAAAAACGGGGGACGCAAAAACTCCTGTAGGTACTTTTTCTGTAGAATCGATCACGCCTTCTTCCGATTGGGTCAGCAGTGAAGATGGTAAGGGCGCTTACGGACCCTGGTTCATCACTTTAGATACGAAAAGCTTGAGCAAGGGCGAATGGGGCGGGATCGGTCTTTCCGGGACCAATAAACCGGAAGGTCTGGGGAAAGCCTCCAGTGCCGGCAGCGTGCGGCTTCGTAATAGTGATATTGAAGAGATTAAGCGTTATGTAAAAATCGGTACTTCCGTGACGATTAAAGAATAAAAGACATAAAGCCGGCTGATTTGGCATGGCGATGGGGTTATTCCGGGGCAAGGCAATGTGGAATAACCCTTTTTCTGTATAATGGAGCGTTGAAGATGAAAAGATTGTACCAGTTTATACTTGTTGTAACAGCATTGTTGCTTTTTGTAACGGGCCTGACTGCGGGTTGCCGCAATGAAGTCAATGTGTCCGGGCAAGGGAGCAAAACGGAAACAAATGTGAAAACTGCAAATAAAATAGATGATGATAAAGCTACGGCGGAAAAAAAGATACAGGAAGAAGAACGAATCAAAGCTGAAGTTGAAAAAGCCAAAAAAGAGACTCTCGAAAACGCAGAGCGGGAAAAGGTGCAAATCAAACAAAAAGCGGGTAACCTTCAGTATTACGTGTTTGTAAAAAAGAGCACTTTTACGGTATACCTGATGGATGAAAAAGCGAATGTAGTAAAAACATATGACTGTACTTTAGGAAAGAACCCGGGACAGAAAGAAAAACGCGGTGACATGAAAACGCCTACCGGCACTTTCTATGTAGACGAAATAGATGATGCCCGTTCATGGACGCATGATTTTGGCGATGGTAAGGGTGAGATCAAAGGCGCCTATGGACCCTGGTTTATCAGTTTGAATACAGATGCGCAAAGTCGGGGCGCCTGGGGTGGGATCGGTATTCATGGGACGCATAAACCGGAAGCGATGGGTACGCGTGATTCCGAAGGCTGCATCCGTCTCCGCAATGAGAATGTTGTAGATTTAAAACAATATGTGCGGGTTGGGACTAAAGTCATTATAGAAGAATAAAGCAATAGTGCTGATGTATGGATGGCAATGATCGATCATGAAAAAAATGAACTCGGCCGTGTATTTATTTTCTTTAGGCCATTTTGCGACGGATTGGGCGCAGGGAGCAATCCCGGCTTTGCTCCCCTATTTTATTCAAAATTATAATTTATCTTATCGGGCGGCAGCGGCTCTTATTTTTGCGAATGTGTTGATATCTTCTTTACTTCAACCGGTGTTTGGCTATTATTCGGATCGGATATCCCGGCCCTGGTTTGTTCCTTTGGGCCCCGTCCTGTGTGGGACGGCAATAACTGCTATTGGTTTCAGCACTACCTATGAAGGGGTGTTTCTGGCGTCTGCGCTATCGGGCATAGGCAGCGCGATCTTTCACCCGGAAGGAGCCCTGATGGTAAATCGGGTCTCGGGGAAGGCCAAGGGACAGGCATTGGGCATTTTTTCCGTGGGGGGCAATGCCGGTTTCGCTGTCGGGCCGATCGTTGCGGGTTTCTGTGCGTATAAGATAGGTATTCATTCGCTGGTTTTGTTTGGTATAATCAATCTTCTGATAGGCGCTGCCTTGTCCTGGCAAATGTCGTCAGTTCTCAGGCAGGTGGCGGTCCAACAACAGCTTGAGGCGGAGAATGCGGGAGCGGAAGAGAAGAAAAATGACTGGAACTCATTTGGGAAGCTGTTTTTTGCTATTTTGGCACGTTCCTTATCATTCACACTTAGCAATACGTTTATTCCGATTTACTGGATCACCGTGCTGCATACTTCTGCCACACAAGGCACCACGGCACTTTCTATCCTATTCACGCTGGGCGCGGTTATTACCTTTGTGGGCGGCGTGATTTCTGATCGGTTTGGCTTTGTTAAGGTCATTCGGGCGGCATTTATCTGTATGGTGCCTACGTATTTGCTTCTGACGCACACGACAAACGTCTGGTTGGCAACGGCTCTTTTGTTTCCTGCTGCGATTTCTATATTTTTGCCATATAGTCCCATCGTTGTTCTGGGTCAGACTTATCTGGCTAAAAATGCCGGTTTTGCTTCCGGTATAACACTGGGGCTGTCTACTACGTTAGGTGGCATTTTTGCGCCGCTGGTAGGATGGGCGGCTGACATTTGGGGACTGGTACCGGCCTTACAGATTTTTTGGATCACGGGACTTTTTGGCGCCGTTGCCGCCTTTACTCTGCCGTTGACCGACGGCCATGCGGACAAGGGGACTGATTGAGTGGATGTCCCATAAGGAGGGTTTTAGCGTGGAATTAGTGAAGGAAAATATAGTTACGGTTACAGAGGAAAATTTTACGCAGGAAGTCCTGCAATGCAGTGAACCTGTATTAGTAAATTTTTATGCCGCATGGGATCAGCCCTGCCGCATGCAGCAACCGGCCCTGGACTACATTGCTGATAATTATCCCCAGATAAAAGTTTGCAAACTGGACGTAGAGGAATATCCGGAAGTGGCGCAAAAATACGGGATTATTATGGTTCCTACTACCATAGCCTTTAAAGATGGAAAGAAAATTAAAAGGGCGTCGGGTCTGCGTTTGAAGCAGGTGCTGTTAAAGATGGTGCTGGAATAAGCGGTAATTATGTTGCATTAAAATCGTAAAGCTACTGTGACTTGGTTACAGACGAGAGAAAAATTTTTTGTTATACTTTGTTTAAACAGAAAATAGTCATAAATCACGCCTAAAAATGGCGGGAGTGTGACAATAGCGTAAGTGTTAACTATGATGAGAAAAGGAGAATGAATTATGAGCGTAATTGAAATTACCAAAGAAAATTTTGCCGCGGAAGTTTTGCAGTCAGAAAAACCGGTGTTGTTGGACTTTTGGGCCAGCTGGTGTGGCCCCTGCCGTATGATGGCCCCGGTCATCGAAACGATTGCGGCTGAAAACCCCGGTTTAAAGGTTGGTAAAGTGAATGTAGATGACAACCCTGAATTAGCTCAGCAGTTTAACGTAATGAGCATTCCGACGCTGGCCGCCTTTAAAGAGGGGAAATTAACGGGTACAGCGGTTGGTTTCCAACCCAAGGGAAATGTCTTGGAGCTGTTCAAGTGAAATTTGTTTAAAGTACCTTATAATGCGAAAGGCCATTGTCCGAGACAATGGCCTTTCGCATTATAAAATTGTGCAACTTGCTTTGTATTTGCACTATAAACCGGAATCCAAGTCTGGCTACAGGGGCTTATTCTGGAGTATAATAGAAAAGAACGGATGGGAGGGAAAAAGATGGCAACGGTGTTCATTATCGGCAGCGGCCCTGCGGGGGTAGCTGCATCGTTATACGTTAAACGAGGCGGCGCGGACGTTATAGTGATCAGTCGCGGTTCAGGCGCTCTGGGTAAAGCAGAAAAAATCCAGAATTATTACGGCCTTCGTACGGCAGTGTCAGGTAAAGAACTGGAAGAAGACGGCATCAGCGGCGCAAAAAATCTGGGTGTAAAATTTATTTGCGATGAAGTGGTTGACTTAGCCCTGAACGAAGATTTTACCGGTTTTGTTATTAAAACGCCGACCGGAAAGTATGCGGCGGATGCGGTGATCCTGGCTGCGGGCAGTAGCCGCAAGACGCTGCCGGTGCCCGGTCTTAAGGAGTTGGAAGGCAGAGGTGTAAGTTATTGCGCCATTTGTGATGCTTTTTTTTATCGCGGCAAAAAGGTAGGCGTTTTAGGTGCCGGAGAATACGCCCTGCATGAAGCGGAAACCCTGTTGCCTCATGCAGAGGAAGTTACGTTATTTACAAATGGGCAAGCGCCGACTGTACCAGTTCCGCAAACGATAAAAATAAATAAGGAAAAGCTGCTCTCCGTGGAAGCGGGAGAAGAGAATAAGCGGGTGAGCGGGATTCGATTGGCAACCGGAGAACTGGTTGCGGTAGAGGGTGTCTTTGTAGCCCTGGGGGTCGCCGGGAGTGTGGATCTGGCACGTAAGATCGGCGCCGCGGTACAGGCTGGAAATATACTGGTGGACAAAGACATGGCGACGAATGTGCCGGGGCTTTTTGCGGCCGGGGATTGTACCGGCGGGCTCTATCAAATCGTGAAGGCTGCGTATGAAGGAACTGTTGCAGGACTGTCTGTATTACGTTATCTGAAAGAGAAAAAATGACGCATCTGTATACTGACTTATTTATTGCAAAATTTTCGTTCTGGCCTTATTTATCTGCTTCGCAAAAAATGGATCTTAGCGACCAAACACAGCTGAGGCAATATAAAAAAGGCGAAATTTTATACGAGAGCAAAGAAACCTGTTTAGGTGTAGCCCTAATCAAAACAGGGCAGCTGCGCGCTTACATTTTGTCAGAGGATGGGCGGGAAGTTACATTGTATCGTTTATTCCCCGGTGACGTAGGTATTCTGACCGCTTCTTGCGTATTGCAGGCGGTAAGTTACCATGTATTTGTGGAAGCCGATGCTGATACGCAGGTTTTGCTCACTGCTTCTGAGATTTTTGGTAAACTGGTGGAAAATAATATTTATGTCCGTTGTTTTGCTTATGAAATGGCAAGCGCGCGTCTTTCAGAAATGTTGTGGACGCTGCAGCAAATACTGTTTCTCAGTGCGGATAAACGATTGGCCCTGTTTCTTTTGGAGGAAAGCAAAAAGAAAGCTTCCGATCGCCTGCTTTTAACACAAGAGCAAATAGCAAGCTACATGGGAAGCGCCAGAGAAGTTGTAAGCCGTCTCCTAAAATATTTTGCGGCGGAAAAAATTGTCCGGCCGGAACGAGGTTCGGTCACGATCCTTGATCGGAAAAAACTGGAACAGTTGGTAGGGTGAATCGTCCGCCCTTAACGTTGGGCGTAATGAGTGGTCACATATTGACTGATCCGTTTCAAACGTTCGGCAGTAGCCGGATGGCTGGATAAAAGTCGGGTCAGAAAGTTTTTTTCTACATCGCCCTGGCTGATGAAGGTCAATCCCTGATATAATTCCACGCCCAACCCAATTTCGCAGGCGTAGAGATCCGCTTCATATTCGTCCTCGCGGGAACTGAACTGATTGATAAGGTAAAGCGGCAACTGCATTAAAAGTTGAAAAGCCCAAATTTGCAAGACAAAAAACCAGGATAGAATAAAAGCGATCCAGCCTAAAACGGGTATGAAACTTAAAACCTGTAAAAAAAGAGCAATCGTGCTGTAAATACGGATCACAAGATTGCCAAATCCTGCCATAATGCCGGTGATTAAGGCCGTATTTGTATCACCGTGCCGGATATGCCCGATTTCGTGTGCCAGAATACCGGCGATTTCTTCCACATACATGCCGTTTAATAAAGACTGAGTCACGGCAATATTATTCTTACCGACCGCAAAGGCATTGAGCATTTTTAAATTACAAACATATAAATTATAATTGCCGGAGTCCAGATCAGAGTGCTGACAAACAATATCCATTGCCTGCTTTAATTTTGCACTCTCTTGCCCATTGGGCTGGATGCAATTGGCCGCCCAGCACAAATAACGCTGCATAAACCAAGTGCGGTGAAATAAGCAGGGGACAAGCAAAATCAATGCAGTTAAGACGATTGTAATATTGTTCGGCAGAAAGGGCAGGCGGATATACTCCATGAGCTGTCGCAGCCATTCCCACTGGATAGGGGAGAAGGTCTGCCAAAAGGTCCAGAAAGTGGATATAATAAGAAAATTTACGATAAAAGTCAGTGAGATCAAGAGAATATCTCGTAAAAAATTATACACGATCCAACTCCTTTTTACTTACGACCCATCCATATAATACGGCCGGGCAATTGGGAAAGAAAAATTCCGCCGGTCATAATCAGACATCCCACAAGTTCTCTGGTGGTCATTACCTCGTTCAGGAATAAAAAACCGGCTAAGGCGCCAAAAATCATTTCGCAGCTCATCAACATAGATGCTTCTGTGGGAGGGACATTGGCCTGACCGATAATTTGCAGGGTGTAAGCCACACCGCTGGACATGATGCCGGCATAAAACAGTGGCAAGGCGGTTTGTTCCACGCTTTGCAGGGTAATTGTTTCCCCTGCCAGAAAGATCCCGCAAAAACTCAACAGCGCAGCGGTAATAAACTGCCCTTCCGCCAGATAGATCCCCGGATACCACCGAACAAAGTGATCGATAAATAAAATTTGCAAGGTCCAGAATAAAACACCCAGCATAGTTAAAAAATCACCGAAATTAAGCGGCTGCGCATCAGAGCGAAAGGCTAAGAGGTAGACGCCGATAAGGGCTAAAATTCCGCCCAGGATATGGGTGATCCGCAGGGGCTGCCGTACCCAAAGGCCGAACAAAGGAACCGCGATGATGTACAGGGCTGTGATAAAAGCGGCTTTCCCGGCGGTGGTATAAACCAGAGCCTGTTGCTGTAAAGCCGAACCTCCAAATAACATAGTGCCGATGATCAATCCACAAAGCCAAAGCGGCCAGGGCTTTACAGAGTGGTGTAAAGCGTCGGGTGCACTGTGATTTTTTTCTATAATAAATTTTCTCTTTTCTTCCGGTTTGGGATTCGGAAAGAGAATTTTTTTTCTTTCCTTCCGGCGGTGCCAGATAACCAGCGGAAAAACAGCTAACGTCCCCAGTACAAAACGTAGGGCGATAAAACTAAATGTCTCCATGGTTCCGGTACTGACGCGCTGAAAAATGAAAGTGGTACCCCATATAAAAGCAACTAACAAAAGCAGTAAGCGATTTTTCATTTGGAAAATAGAAACCCCTTATAAATCTTTAAAATCTGTAAAACACATTATACTATAAAATTATATTATTTCCAATTGAGCGGGAATGGACTTGAAGGTCGTTGTGTTATATAATAAAAAGCAAAATTTATAATGTTTTTCAAAACAAAAATAAACGCTTTTCTGTGTAGTCGATGGTAGTGCGATTTAGCTGTTTATAGTGATGCAGATGTTGTAGAGGGGCGGGGAATACGTATGAGAGATGAAGACAGAAAGAAAGAGATTATTTCAAACAGGGAAGAAACGGAACCGATGCTGATCCATGTGGAAGCAAATCAGGCCGGTTATCGGTGGGTGGCGATTGCCGCGATGCTATTGGCTATCGGCATCATTTTACATACCGTAACGCCTAACGTCGGCGGCGTTACCCCGAACTGGACCATTGCTATGTATTGCCTTGTCATTAACTTAACAAGGCCTTCTTTAAAGCAGGCGCTGGGTATCGGTTTTATTGCGGGTATTACACTGATCCCTTCTTCCAAATCCGCCTTTCCCCTGGGAAATATTGCCAGTGAACTTTGCGGCGCTTTTACCTGTTGTTTATTGTTAAAGGCATTGGCTGCCGTGCATCTGGATAAAATTCGTTTTGTCCCTTTTATTACGGGCTTTGCTTCCACCTTTATTTCCGGTGGCGTCTTTACGTTTATTTTGAAAATAGTACTGAATCTGCCGCTTCGGGTTTGGGTGTTTGCGATGCTGCCGTTGGTGGCGGTGATAGGGGCTTTAAACGGACTGATCACCTTTGGTTTGTTCCGTCCGGTAAGAAAATTGTTTTATGCTCAGGAAGGAGATAGGGAATGATGGAACCGATAATTTCCGTAGAAAATTTTTCATTTAAATATCTCCGTTCCGATCTGGTTTTAAAACAGGTAAATCTGGCGATTGAAAAAGGCTCTTTTACCGTAATGATTGGCGCCAGTGGTGCCGGTAAAACTACGTTATGTAAAGCGATGGCGGGGATCGTTCCTTACTATACAGGCGGTGATTATGCCGGTGATGTGAAGGTGTTGGGCGAAAGCACTAAAGGTAAAAAAGTTTCCGATATATCTATGAAAGTAGGCTTGATGCTGGAGGATTATGAAAGCCAGCTGGTTTCTCTTACGGCAGGAGAAGAAGTTGCTTTTAGTCTGCTGAATCATGGCTTCCCTGCTGCGGAAACAGGAGAACGGGTACGCAAGGCTTTAGAAGCAGTAGGCCTTCCCGGGCGAGAAGGTTATCAATTGGATGAGTTATCCGGGGGGCAGCGTCAACGGCTGGCTTTAGCCTCTTTGCTGGCAGTGCGGCCGGAGGTTATTGTGTTGGACGAACCGGTCAGCGCTATGGATCCGGACGGTGCGGAAAGCCTGTATCGACTGCTTCACTCGATTCATGAAAAATTTGGCACGACTTTGATCGTAGTGGAACATCGGGTCGGTTTTGTTTTGCCCTATGTGCAAAACCTGGTCGCCATCAAAAACGGTATGATCGCCGCGCAGGGACTGTGCGAAGTGGTAGTACCGGAAATTTATCGGGATACGGAACTGCGTTCTTTGTTGCCGGATCTGTGGCAGGTGAAGTGTGAGTTGGAAGAAAGGACCGGCCAATCTTTTGCTTTGTGGCGTTCCGCGGAAGAGGCTGTTGAGGAATTGCGGAGCAAAGGTTTAGGAAACGGGGTGAGAGTATGATTGAAGCGAAAGAAGTAAACTTTGCCTATCGACGCGGTATTCCTGTTTTAAATGATATAAATTGTAAGATAGAAGATGGTGATTTTGTTGCTCTTTTGGGACATAACGGCAGCGGCAAGACAACCTTGTCTCGTTTGTTTATGGCGCTGGACCATCCTCGCAGCGGGCAGATTCTGGTCGATGGCGTGGATATTGCCAACTATGAGCCGGCCGATTTGGCGGATAAGATCGGGTATGTGTTTCAAAATCCGGATCTTCAGATTTTGGAAGATACTGTGTACGGAGAGGTGGCTTACGGTCCCCGGGTAAAAAAAATACCGGAAGAAAATATACAGAAAAATGTGGCGGCTGCGCTGCAAGCTATGGATCTGACCGGAATGGAATCCCGTTATCCGCGCATACTTTCCTTCGGGCAAAAACGCCGCCTCGGTGTGGCGGCAGCGTTAGCCTTAAACCCGCGGATGCTGATTTTAGATGAGATCACCAATGGTCAGGACGCGTTGGAACAAAAGTCAATGTTGGAACATCTCAAGGCCCTGAATGAAACGAGGGGTACCACGATTGTTTTAATTACGCATGATATGGACATTGTGCGCCGCTACACGAAACGCGCCATTGTCCTGACGGATGGCGACCTGGTCTTTGACGGTACCCCCCGGGAATTATTTGAAGGGAAACAACCGGTTGAACGTTGGGGGCTGCGGCGTCCCTTGGTCACCGAATTGGCCAGCGGGCTGGGGCTGTCGGCTTCTTCCTGTCAGGAGTTTTGCGACAGCATCGTAAAGGGAGGCGCGGCAAGATGAGACTCAATGCTTTTACCTGGATCATTGTGACCCTGGCTGTGACTGCCTGGGTATTTATCCTTCCTCTGGAAGCGGTAGCAACTATTTTAGTGCTTCAGTTGGTCTTGCTCCTTTATATTAAACGGACAAAAACCATGCTGGCGGCAATCGGCGCCCTGGGCGTATTTACCGGTATGATGGTTTTGCTGCAGCTGCTATTTGGCTCGCCGTTGGACGTGTCTCTTTTTGGCGGGTTGCGAATGCTGGTCATGACCCTGGCATTTTTGTGTATGCTGGCGACGACGAAGATACAAAGCATTGCCAAAGCGTTGGTAGACCGCTTCCATTTGCCGGTGGAGTATGCATTTATGTTGACGACGGCACTGCGGTTTGTCCCGAATTTTCTGGAGGACAGCGCGATTACTTTGGATGCGCAGTCCTGCAGAGGATATTCCAACAGAGGCAACGCGCTCACGCGCCTGCTCTCTTATATTGTAGCAATCCGGCCGTTGGTTATGCGGGCTGTGACGAAATCCGAAACGCTGGCGCTTTCTATGGAATTAAGGGGGTTTGGCGCGAATACCTATAAAAATATGCCGAAAGAAAAGTTTACATTGTTAGATATCGTTGTCCTGGCCCTTGTGGTGGTCTTAAGTACATATCCCTTTTGGCGGAAAATATTACTGAAAATGTAAAGATCAGTCTCTGACTCCGGGGCCCGAATGAGGCTAAAAGAAAAAATTAAATGCTGATGCGTAAAGTCAGATCCTTCGTTGCTGCAGTCCGAAAGGAACACAGTTGCGAAGGATTTATTTTCTTAATTAAAAGACATAACAGTTTGTTATTCACTGCTATCCACAGGTTTATACACAGAAAAATGAATTTATCCACATGGTTGTTCACAGGCTACCACAACATATAGGTGATAAAAAGAAAAAATGTTCATAAAAGCACCTATATGTTGTTGCCAAGTTAAAAAGTATGTGTTAGAATATGGGTGAACTTTTTAGAAGACTATGTTTGAAATAATGGACTAGTCTTTGCGGAATTAACCGGGCATTTACAACATACAATAGCAATGGGCTTTAAGCCTGCAAGAAGGGTGGATACTTATGAAAGTTATCAAGCGCGATGGAACGACCGTTGATTTTGACCTGCAAAAGATTGTCGTAGCCATTGAAAAAGCAAACGCTGCGGTCGATCCGGCAGATCGGATCGAGGCAGAAAAAATTAAAAAAATTGCGGAATATGTAATGAGTAAAAACCGTTCCCGTCTGTTGGTGGAAGATATCCAGGATATGGTAGAGCGCCAGCTACAGGAAGCCGGTAAATTTGCCCTGGCCAAGGCTTATATTATTTATCGGTATCGCCGCGCGTTAGTACGTAAAGCCAATACGACGGACGAGTCCATCCTTTCTCTGATCCGCAACAGCAATAAAGATGTGATGGAAGAAAACAGCAATAAGAATGCGATCATGGCTTCCACGCAAAGGGATCTGATTGCCGGAGAAGTTTCCAAAGACCTGACCCGGCGTCTGGTTTTGCCGGCAGAAATCTCCAAAGCGCATGAAGATGGTGTGTTGCATTTCCATGATATGGACTATTTTATTCAGCCTATTTTCAATTGCTGCCTGATCAATATTGGGGATATGCTGGATAACGGCACGGTAATGAACGGCAAGATGATCGAATCTCCCAAGAGCTTCCAGGTCGCCTGCAACGTGATGACGCAAATCATCGCTTCTGTTGCGTCCAGTCAGTATGGCGGTCAGTCGGTGGATGTCCGTCATTTAGGCAAATATCTGCGTCGCAGCAGAGATAAGTTCATCGTTCGCGCAAAACGCGCCTTAGGCGAAAATGCGGACCCGAAAATTGTTGAAGCTGTTGTGGATGAACGCCTGCGTGAAGAATTAAAAGCCGGCGTGCAAACCATTCAGTACCAGATCAATACCTTGATGACGACTAACGGACAGTCGCCTTTTGTTACCCTGTTCCTGAATCTGCGTGAAGACGACCCTTACATTGAAGAAAATGCAATGATCATTGAAGAAGTCATCCGTCAGCGTTTACAGGGGATCAAAAATGAAAAAGGCGTTTATGTAACGCCTGCTTTCCCGAAGCTGGTTTATGTGTTGGATGAACACAACCGCTTGAATGGAGGCAAATATGACTATCTGACCAAGCTGGCTGTAAAATGCAGCGCCAAACGGATGTATCCGGACTATATCAGCGCAAAAAAAATGCGTGAAAATTATGCGGGGAATGTATTTGCTCCTATGGGATGCCGCAGTTTTCTTTCTCCCTGGAAAGATGAAAACGGCAATTACAAATTTGAAGGCCGTTTTAATCAGGGGGTTGTTTCCCTCAACCTTCCTCAAATTGGCATTATTGCGGATGGTGATGAGGATAAATTCTGGAAATTACTGGACGAACGGTTGCAGTTATGCCATGAAGCCCTCATGTGTCGCCATAATGCATTGTTAGGTGTTCGTTCTGATGTGAGTCCGATTCACTGGCAGTACGGTGCGATCGCCCGTTTGCCTAAAGGAGCGAAAATTGATCCTTACTTGATGAACGGCTATTCTACATTGTCATTGGGATACATTGGCCTGTATGAAATGACCGTTGCGATGCACAAAGGCAGCCATACTTCCGGCGAAGGTAAAGATTTCGCGATGCGTGTGATGAAACATCTGCGGGAAACCTGTGATGCATGGAAAGCGGCTTCCGGTTTGGGCTTTGCGCTGTATGGTACGCCGGCGGAATCGTTGTGCTATCGGTTTGCGCGTGTGGATAAAGAACGCTTTGGTACGATTAAGGATATTACGGACAAAGGGTATTACACTAATTCGTATCATGTAGATGTGCGTGAGAACATCGACGCTTTTTCTAAATTTGAGTTTGAAAGCGAATTCCAGAAAATCTCTTCCGGCGGCGCGATCAGTTATGTAGAAATTCCCAACTTACGGAACAATCCGACGGCGATAGAAGCGGTCGTAAAATTTATTTATGAAAACATTCAGTATGCGGAATTCAATACGAAATCGGATTACTGCATGGTTTGCGGTTATGACGGGGAAATCATGATCAATGATGACAATGAGTGGGAGTGCCCGCAATGTCATAATAAAGATCATGCGAAAATGAATGTGACCCGTCGTACCTGTGGCTACCTGGGTGAAAATTTCTGGAATGTAGGCAAGACAAAAGAAATCAAAGCCCGTGTGCTGCACCTGTAAAATACCACAAGAAAAACGGCGGTTTTAACCGCCGTTTTTTTAAGCTTTTTAAAAATAGCTATAAAAGAGATATCGCGATATAATTAATGATATAATAGTAAGGACAATAAAAAAGGGTTTATTCTTTAAAACAGATGTCGAAAGAAGGGAATTTTATGAAATACGCCACATTGAAACGTCACGATGTAGCGAACGGCCCGGGAGTCAGGGTTTCCTTATTTGTCAGTGGCTGTCGTCATCATTGCCGAGGCTGTTTTAATCCGGAAACCTGGGACTTTAACTATGGGAAACCCTTTGATGGTGAAGTACTGGATACTTTGCTGCGTGCTTGTAATCATGATTTTATTACCGGCCTTTCGGTATTAGGGGGAGAACCTTTTGAACCGGAAAATCAACCGGAAGTCTTGAATGTGATGCGGAAGTTCAAAGAACTGTATCCGCAAAAAACGGTATGGTGCTACACCGGTTATGATTTCGAGAAAGATATTCTGACCGGAAAGCTAGGACCCTGGGAAATCACCGAAGAGATTTTGGCTTTGATCGACGTACTGGTGGATGGAGAGTTTAAGCTGGAAGAAAAAGATTTGAACCTGCGCTTTCGCGGCAGCTGCAATCAGCGGGTCATCAATGTGCCTGAGTCTTTGAAAACAGATACGGTCGTTTTATGGGATGAGGGAGAAGGAATGTTTGAGCCGGATAAATAAATCGTCTCGGCATCATAGTTCCTCTGTTTTTACATCTTACTTTATCTTCATATTTCACTTTAATTGATAACCTGACATTGATACTGGGATGCGAATGAAATAAAATTGAGAGTAATGAATTTGAGTATAAGGCAGTTGGTACAAGATATACCGGCTGCTTTTCTCCATAGAGGACATTTTGGTGAGGGGCAGGAGGCAGATATGGAACCTGTAACGCAAAAATTGTACGAACAAAACAGCAATCTCAAAACATGTACAGCCACGGTTTTGGAATGTGAAGCATTTGAAAGAGATTTTCTGATTGTTTTAGATCAGACCGTCCTCTTTCCTGAAGGCGGGGGCCAGCTCAGCGATACCGGTTTCATTGAAGATGCACCCGTATGGCATGTGCGGGAGCGCAACGGAAAAATCCAGCATTTTTGTAAAAAATGTTTTTCTTCCGGCGCCCGGGTAAGCGTTAAAGTAAACTGGCAGGACCGCCTGGACCATATGCAGCAGCATTGCGGCGAACACATTCTTTCTCATGCTTTTTGGAAGCTGTTCGGTGCGAATAATGTAGGGTTTCACATGAGTGAACGGTATGTAACCATTGATTTAGACAAAGAAGTAACCTGGGAACAGGCTTATCAGGCGGAAGACTTTGCGAATCGTCAGTTATGGGAAGACCGTCCTGTTACCGTTGCCTATAAACCGCATACGGAATTAGATGGCTTGCCTATGCGGAAAAAGAATACAAAACTGACGGGCATATTGCGTGTAGTGACCGTAGAAGGCGGCGATGTCTGCACTTGTTGCGGGACGCATCCGGAAACTACCGGAGTGATCGGGATCATAAAGATCCTGCGCATAGAAAAACATAAAGCCGGTACCCGAGTGGAATTTTTATGCGGGCGTTGGGCTTTGGAAGATATTCGTAGGAAAATAGAAGCGGTGCGCAATGCTTCCAATATGTTGAGCATAAAAGAAGAGGATGTTTGTTCCGGCATTGAAAGGTTGGAAACAGAGATTTCTGAGTTACAAGAAAAGGTAAAAGAGAAAACGGCGATTATCCAAGACGCGAAAGTGGCGAAAATTTTAAGGGAAGCTACGTTTAACAGATCCGGAAATAAAGTTTTAGCAGCAATTGAAGAAAATTTTGAGGGAGTGGCGGCAAAGTCATTATTTAAAAAGCTTGCGGCGCAAACACAGGCAGTTGCAGCGGTTATATATCAGGAAGGCGCTCGGGCAAACTACATGATCGGTGTCGGGCCCGGCAGCCAGGTTAACTGTAAAGAGATTATCACCCGGGCGAATGAGCTATTTTCCGGACGGGGCGGGGGTAAGCCGGAAGCGGTTCAGGGGAGCGCGCCCTCTACGGAAGACTGGCGTGCTAAGGCAGAGCTGTTGGTCGACTATTTGCGCCAATTATAAGTGTTTTTATTGCAGAAAATAAATTAAGAATTATGTAACAAAAGCTTCTTTTGTCTGAATGAAAAGTAAAAGTTGCAAAAAGCAAAAATAAAAACACAGGCAGATTTGTGCTACTCGGGCAAATCCGCCTGTGTTCTATCTTGTGATAAGAGGAAAACATATTTAAATTTCTTCTTGTTGTTCTCTTTTTGCTTTTATAAATTCATAAACTAAGGGGAGGACAGAAACAATGATGATGCCCAAAGCAACGTGGGAGAAATTATTTTTTACAAAAGAGATATTGCCAAAAAAATATCCAGCGACGGTGAATAAAGCGACCCAAGTAAATCCCCCGGTCACATTGTATTCCAGAAACGTACGATAATGCATGGTTCCGATACCCGCAACAAAAGGCGCAAAAGTGCGAACGATAGGTACAAACCGGCAAAGAAAAATTGCTTTATGGCCATGTTTCTCATAAAACTTTTGCGCTTTTTCCACATGTTCCGGCTTAATCAGAGGATTGTGACTTTCCAGTAATTTTTTGCCGAATTTTTCACCGATCCAGTAATTACTGGTATCGCCTAAAATAGCGGCGCTAAGGCAAATGAGAAACAGAGTTCCGAAATGCAACCCTTCGGAAGTGGCTGATAAGGCTCCGCAGGCAAATAAAAGAGAATCCCCCGGGAGAAAAGGTGTTACGACCAACCCAGTCTCACAAAAGATGATCAGAAAGAGAATAAAATAAATTAAAGAACCATACGCTGCCATTACTGCCGGAATATATTTATCAAAGTGCATAATATATTCATTAAAATAGAAAAAAAGCTGACTAATATCCATGAAGAGAACCCTCCGTTAAATTGCTTCTTTATGAATTATTCAGGTCTGGACAACATATTCTATCATATTTAGGCAAAGAATGATAGGCGTTTCCTTGTGGCGTTTCTGGAAACCTTCCACAGAGCGGAAAGGAGCATAAGTACTGCTTTTAAAGTAGTTTTTTAAAAAATGTTGGAAGGCAACGGAAGAAACGGAAGAAAACGGATAGAAAGAAAAACTTGTACTGAATTTGTATCCGGGAGGGAAATCCAACCCGGGACAAGGCACGGGTTCGGGGTGTCCCCAAAACTTACTTTCTGTTCGCTACGATTTTTCACAATTAATTCACACTTTGACTAATTGACAATTCCTGCCTAAGGGATATAATGGTGGTAGATTCAAAGAAGCAGGAAGAGGAAAATCATACTCTCTTGGTCTAAAAAAAAAATCAGTATTTCTCAAAAGAAGTCTATGAGATTTACAGATTTCATTTTTAGATTAAGGGAGTTTTTCTTTTCTGTTTCAAAGCGGGGAAGAAAAGAAAACAAACAGGGGGGAGGAGTCACAGGTCAAAATAGAGGTGGGTAGATTATAGAGTAAGAGAACGTATGGGGGGCAGCCATAAGGCGGCTTGGGACTCCGTAACAATCACTTGGGGCATGAGACAGAACGACAAGGAGAAGAGGGCAATGTTGGAACAATCACCGGTAGAAGGGACCGTACAACAGTACAGGGAATTGAAAAAGGAAGGCAAGAAGTTAAACGAACTCCGGGACAGGCTATTTGAGGGCGACATGGTGAAGCCGCAAGAATACGTGAGAATTCTGAACGAACTGTACGGGATAGCGGAAACGGCACTTGTAGAAAGGGAAAAGACAGAGCAGGAAAACATCGTCATGCGGAACGCTTTATCCTTGGGAATCAAGCGGCAGTCCGGCGACGATACCGTGTTTTCCATGCTTTACCATGAGACGGCAAGAGGGTATACGGACAAAGAGGGGTTGAAGGCGGCAGGGCTTGACAACAGGGACTTGGGGATACTATTCCGTTTAATCCCGCTAATGGAATTTAACTGCAATCTCCTTATCCATCCGGGTACGGGGAAATTCCTCCATACCGGCACGGAAATCGCCGACTGTTTAGGGGAAACGAACAAAAGGGGCGTGCAGCGGAGTATAGCAAAACTGAAAGAGGCAGGAATCCTGTACATGCCGGAGGGGGTGGAAGGGCTTGCGATCAATGAAAACCTTGTCCGGTGCGGGAACCCGTCCCCCGCCTACATGAGAAGAAGGACGGCGGCGCAGGAGAAAGGGGCAGACAGGAAGGCGTTAAAAGAAGCGGAAGCCCGTGTCACGTGGGATAGGGAAGGGAGGAAATACAAAGAGAAGGAGATTCAAAAACGGTCGTGAAAAGAGTGATCCACAGGGTTGTGGATAACTTTTAAAAAAAGGCAAAAAAGCGACTGCCTTATGTACTATCAAAAAACGACTGTCTGACAAGTTGTAAAACGGCGTAAATTTAAAACCCTTCTATCCGTGACGCAGAGGGGCTTTAAAGGGGGTGCAATGGCAAGGTATTTTAGAGGTGGTTTTGGAGAATATCTTTATTTAGGGGCGGTTCCTCCGTAGCAGGTCCTGATTCCTGTTTAGGGAGACAACCCCTCCCCGTCTATCGGTATCGAACAAAAGAACAATACCCGCAGGGTATAATGGCGAAGCCATAAAAAAGGAGAGTGAACGATGTACCAAAGAACCGTGTTAACCGAATTTTATCAAGTGATTCCACGGACTTACATTTCCAAAGAGGACTGGGCAAAACTGAAAGAGGCGAAAGTATTCCTTTCCACCAAACGGTTCCGCACGGAGCAGGAAGCCGTGATTCAGTTGCAGAGCGTTGAATGTACGTTAGGAATCAAAGGGTTGTGCGTAGCCAAAGTGACATTATCCGAGGCAGGGCAAAAGGGCAAGGCGGAAAGGATACGGCGCAGTAAGGACGTAGATATGCAGGATTCCGTGGCGGCAGTCTTACAGTCCCGCAAGGAAGGTTCCTGTCAAGCACCATTCTAAAGTATGAGTTATAATTAAGCCACATACTTCCCCCCATTGTGGGGAAGGTACAAACAGCAATCGAAGGAGGTGTACAAATTGTCAGAGAAAATAATTATAACGGAAGAGGAAGCAATGCTTATCGACGTGAAGCCGCCGACACAAGAGGAAATAGCGGAATGGCGGAGAACACACAAACCTCCGAAGAAAGAGCCTCCAACGGCGGCAGAAATTGAAGAAAACAAGAAAAGACTTCCTTGGTTACAAAGGGATTATAGTAAATGGGAGAAGGAGGGAGAGAGCAATCCGTGACGAGATACGCCACAAAGAGACAAAACAGATAAATATATTACCAAAGGACTAACGTCCATTAAAAACGAGCAAAACAAAAAATAATTTACAGATATAAAAATAAGCATGAGAGCGAATCGATAATATGCTATTAAAAGTGCGTAGAATCGTCCCTAATCGTTCAAAAGCATTTTTGAGGGAAATATATCGAGCAACGAGGCATAAACGCTCAAAAACGATTTTTAGAGGTCTGTATGACAAGTTTAAATTAAGGTAAATAATAAACCACACCAAACATTAAGTAAAACAACAAGGTCAAATAGTAAACAATCCCACTTTGTTGGGAACGCCGCAGGCGTCAAGATAAGCGAAAACAATACAAGAAAGGAGTGGTAATAACTGGAGGCAAAAATATGCACAGACTTTATTCAATCCCCGAAGTTTCAAAAGCGAAAGGTATCAGTGCTCCTACGATAAGAAAGGCTATGGAAGAGGGAAAACTGAAATACACTGTCATTGGGTCTGGTCGCAGACGTAAAACACGCAGGACAACGGCGCAGGCGGTTGAAGAATGGTTATCCTGCAAACGGAAAGGAGGTGTTGCATAATGAACCAATGGAAAAGGACAAGATATACGAATATCGAGCAGTGCAGGGTAACAGGCAGATACCGGGTGCGCAAGCAAGTCAAGGGTCAACAGATATTCGGGACATTTGATAATCTATGGGAAGCGAAAGAGTATTTGCACGGGCAGGAACGTCTTATCCGTGCCGGGCGGTATTGTGATAAGGTCTGGTCTTTAGAGGCGTTATATGATTCTTTTATGAGGTCAAGGGAGATAAGACAGGGAACGATAAATAAGGATTGTTCATACTGGCGAATCCATATAAAGCCTTATTTTGAAGGTTTCACAAAAGCCAACGATATACTGCCGATACACGTAGAAAAATTCTTTTCCATTATCCGTAAAAAGGAATTGGCGAACCAAACGAAGAACAACATACTTCGGCTATTGCAAGCCATTCTTGAATATGGGGTACGTATAGGGCAAGTTTCCTCTAATCCGTGTCTTGGCGTAAAATACCTTAAAGAAAAACAGAAGGGCGACCATTCGGGTTTTACTCCACAAGAGGCAGAAAGGCTAATAGCGGAGAGCAGGAAAGGTTTCCCCGCAAAATCAATTCCTTATATAGGTTTCCTCCTCACGATAAGGGAGGGATTAAGGCGTGGTGAGATATGCGGCTTACAATGGCAGGACATTGATTTTAATCCCGGCGAAGGGTGTCCTTTCGGTTCAATCGATATAGTAAGGCAATATAACCAATTCGGCGAGGCAGAGAAAAACTTCATAACACAGCCAAAGACAAGCAGTAGTATCCGCAGGCTTCCAATTTTTTCAAAAGATGTAAGGGACGCCCTCATGGAATTGAAAGGATTTAGAAAGCCTGCCAGTGATAACGAGTTTATTCTCACGCCCGAAAAAGGGGGGGACGTTAGGAAGCCGTTAAAGGGTCAGTCTTTGGCAAGTAGGTTACGAACGATTGGGAACCGGTTAGGCATTACCGGCGTGAGGGTACATAAAGGACGGGATACGTTCGCCAATGATATGGTTGCCGCAATCGGTGTAGACGGAGCCTCTAAAATGTTAGGTCATAGCAACCCTGTAATAACGAATAACTTCTATTTAGACGACCGCATACAACGTATGAATTATAGCCGTAAATACTTTAAAGGATTAAGTGAAGGCAAGAGTCTATAATATCACAAAGGAGAGGTTCATTATGAAAAGAAAGTACATGATAGTCACAAGCAACACGGATACGTTAGCGAACATTGCCTTGGTAATGGGTCAACCTGAAATCGGATACCCGTTAACCAAAAAGTTTAAAGATATTACTAAGGCGATAAAAAAGGCACGAAAACTTAAACGCCTGTTAAACGGGAAAGACTTGTCTATTGTAGCAGTAAAAAACCATGTAAATATATAAATTGCCACTTGTGGCAAAAAAGGCGTGGGCTTGTCCCACGCCTTAAAATCATTTAATGTTTGCCTCATACTCTTTAACCAGTTTATAGAACGTACTCCGGGGTAGGGATTCTTCCTTGCTAAATTGAACCGCCGTGATTTTGCCTTCCTTCCATTTCTTGTAATTGGCGGGAAACGTGTTTGAGATAATCGCCTTAGGTCTCCCGTAGGGTCTGCCTTCTTTCAGTGCAAGGTCGATTCCTTCTCTTTGCCTTTCGAGGATATTCTCACGTTCTAACTGATATAGGGCGGCAAATACGGAGAGCATGAACTTTCCCGTAGGCGTAGAAGTATCGATCTTTTCCTTTAGGGAAACGAGGTCAACCTTTTTACTTTGCAGGGATTCTACGATATTCAAAAAATCCCGGGTGTTACGGGCAATCCGTGATATACTTTCAATATAGACGGTATCGCCTTCTCTAACGTAGTTTAACAAGGCATTAAGTTGCGGTCTGTCCTTTGCGTTCTTCCCGGATACTTTTTCCTCATAAACTTGGTCGATATGGATTCCTTTCTCCTTAAATAATTCGTGCTGTCTCCCAGTGTTCTGCTCTTTGGTGGAAACTCTAATATAACTAATATTCGCCATAATCTTTGCCTTCTTTCATAGTTTATTTTGGTAGAACCAATGTAACACAAGTGTCTATAAAAGTCAATTACAGTTTATAGACGTCCGTAAATTCAGAAAATAACATTTATAGACACCGAAAAGAGGTGTCCATAAAAGTATGGTTTTATACACAGTGCTTGAATAAATGAGAGAAACACGGTAAAATAAGTACGTTCACTTGTATTTTCGGTTGAATTTGATTTCAACTAAATGTAATAGACCGAGAGATGACGCTACTTTGGATAGCCTCCGGGGGACAGAAATCAAAGAATGATATAATAATTCGAAACGGAAAGAATTTTATGGAGGCCTTTAATGACAAAAACCTTATATCGTTGCGAAACGAAAGAAAATTATGCGGAATTTCGAAAAGAAATAGAAGAAAAAATAAAAATACATCAGTTAGCCGGAGAAATCGTACCCACTCCGGAAATGATCAAGACGCCGGAGCAAATTGCCGGTATTCGTGAAGCGTGTCGAATCAATACCCTGGTATTAGACGAAGTAACAAAACGGATAAAAAAGGGAATGACAACGGAAGAAATAGACAGGGTCGTTTATAGTTTTACGGTGGCGCAGGGGGCGATTCCTGCTCCTTTAAATTTCTGCGGTTTTCCTAAAAGTGTCTGCACTTCGATCAATGACCAGGTATGCCACGGTATTCCTGATAAAAACGTGACGCTGCGAAGCGGGGATATCGTGAATGTAGATGTTTCTACAATTTATAAAGGCTTTTACGGAGATGCATCCCGAATGTTTGAAATCGGTCGGGTGGATAAAAGAGCCCGGGATCTGACGGCCATTACGAAAGAGTGCCTGAAACGCGGTGTAGCTGCGGCAAAACCCTGGGGGCATTTAGGCGATATCGGGGCTGTGATTTCGCAGCTGGCTCATAAACACGGTTATTCTGTGGTAGAGGATTTTGGCGGTCACGGTGTGGGAATTGAATTTCATGAGGACCCCTTTGTGCCTCATACCGGGAAAAAAGGTACCGGTATGCTGTTGGTTCCCGGTATGATTTTTACGATCGAGCCGATGATCAATATGGGTAAAAAGGATGTTTTCATTGACGCGGCGAATGAGTGGACCGCCTATACCGAAGACGGGGGCCTTTCGGCGCAATGGGAACACACAATACTGATCACGGACACCGGCGCCGAAATATTGAGCTGGTAGAAGCTGTAACCGTGCACAAGAGCGGCTACGGCAGTTGTAATATTTTCAACTGACAATGGAATACGGATGTGTCTTGCTTTTTGAAAGAGTCTGCAGTTAGTCTGCAGGCTCTTTTTGTACTTATATCGCAGGCGTTTGTCTATAGAAGCGATGCAACTTGCATATATGGCAAAGGTGTATGGGGACAAAATAGCGTATACTATATCATAATGTATACACGTATACTTGTCTTTAAAGTATTGTAAAAGGCTTACAAAACAATTACAATTATCACATCGGCAAAAGATGTTTTGCCGGGAAATGTAATACATTTTATTTTAACAAATGGGGTGGGAATTATGTTGGAGTTGTTAAACACGTTTGACAGTTTCGTTTGGGGTCCTCCGCTGCTGATCCTTTTAATGGGGACCGGTATTTTGCTGACGGTTCGATTAAAGCTTTTACAGGTATTTAAGCTGCCGAAAGCTTTGGCGCTGATTTTTACGGCCCGTAACAGCGGTGGAGGCGATGTTAACAGCTTCCAGGCATTATGTACTGCGTTGGCGGCCACGGTAGGAACTGGCAATATTGTCGGGGTAGCTACTGCGGTAAAGGCCGGCGGCCCCGGCGCTTTATTCTGGATGTGGATCGCGGCTTTTTTCGGTATGGCGACAAAATATGCGGAATGTCTGCTGGCAGTAAAATATCGTACTGTGGATGACAATGGGGAAATTTCCGGCGGCCCCATGTATTATATTGAAAAAGGTTTAGGCAAAAATTACAGACCGTTAGCGTTGGCTTTTGCGGTGTTTGGTGTGATGACAGCCTGCTTTGGCTGCGGTACTTTTGCTCAGATCAATGCGATTTCAGAGATTACCAATCTCACCTTCGGGGTGGATCAAAGAGCAACGTCTATTTTCCTGGCTATTTTGACGGCATTGATCGTTATGGGAGGCTTACAAAGCATTTCCAACGTATCCAGTAAAGTAGTTCCTTTTATGGCCGTACTTTATATTTTAACAACAGTTTCTGTTCTCTTCATATTTGCGGACCGGATCCCTGATGCTATTGCTATGATCATACATGATGCGTTTAATCCTACTGCCGCGGCCGGCGGATTTTTGGGCGCTACTGTCATGATGGCGATCCGCAGCGGTATTGCCCGCGGTATTTTCTCCAATGAAGCCGGTTTAGGTTCGGCGCCTATCGTAGCGGCAGCTGCTAAGACAAAGTGGGCAGCGGAGCAGGGTCTGATCTCCATGACAGGTACCTTTATTGATACGATTATTATTTGTTCTCTGACCGGTCTGACGTTAGTGGTGACTGGTGTCTATACGGGAGACCTCAATGGCGCGGCTATGACCGCTACTGCGTTTGGCATGGCGTTTCCTACGGCAACAAAATATTTGTTGTTCGTCGGTCTTGGCCTGTTTGCGTTCTCTACCGTTTTAGGCTGGAATTATTATGGCGAACGTTGTGTCGAATACTTGGCCGGCGTAAAAGGAATTCTTCCTTACCGCCTGTTCTTTGTAGCGATGGTTGGTCTGGCAGGTTTTATAAAATTAGAAATGATCTGGACGATTGCGGATATCGTAAATGGCTTGATGGCATTTCCCAACTTAATTGCCTTAGTTCTTCTTACTCCTGTAGTAGTACAGGAAAGCAAGGTTTATTTTGCCCACGTCGAAAGAGTATACGAGCGCAAAGAAAAACTTGACTTGGCCAAGACTAATGCGGAAGAAAGCGTCTCAGGCATTTAAAAACATTTGCTTGCGTGAAGTTCTGTAATAAAAGATTTAAATTTTTTAGGAAAGATAAAATCAAGAATTGCTGATGCGCAAAGCAACCGGATTATGAGAAATGAGCGGCTACCTTGAAATAAGGTAAGCCGCTTGTTTTGATTTATCGCAGAAGGTGATGTTCGTTCAGATGGAACAAAATACTGTTGTGGGCCTCTTGGGAAAATAAATTTAATGTTTTAATCCGGGCAGAAAGAAACAAGTAAGGCAGCTGGAATTACACCCCACAGTCCCGGGATTTATGGTAAAATAATACTGTATGATTACAGGAGGATTTTTCATGGACAGTATTTCAGGACTCAATCCACAGCAAAAAGCGGCGGTGGAAAATATAAATGGGGCGATGTTGATTTTGGCCGGGGCCGGCAGCGGCAAGACTAAAGTGCTGACTTGCCGTATTGCGCATTTACTGGAATTAGGGGTGCCGCCCTATAAGATTCTGGCGATTACATTTACGAATAAAGCGGCGAAAGAAATGCGTTCCCGGGTGGATGCAATGGTAGGGAGCGCGGCCAAAGATGTTTGGCTGTATACTTTTCATGCTTTTTGCGCCCGTTTTTTGCGGAGTGAGATCAAAATTTCAGGAAAATATAAAAGTAATTTTGCCATCTATGATGCGGCCGACCAAAAAAATATGATCAAGGCCATTTTAAAAGATATGAATCTGGATGAAAAACGTTTTCCGTCGGCGGCGCTGCAAAATGCAATTTCCAATGCCAAGAACGAAATGCTGGATGCAGCGGCTTTTGCCAAATTGGCCGGAGATTTTTTTGAACAAAAGGCGGCGGAAGTTTATGAGCAATATGAGAAGCGCCTGGCAGTTAATAATGCTCTTGATTTTGACGATCTGCTCATGGTGACGGTTAAAATTTTAACAGAATATCCGGAGATTAGGGAAAAATATCAAAAACGTTTTAATTATATTATGATTGATGAATACCAGGATACCAATCGCACCCAGTATTTGTTAGCCCGTTATCTGGCCGGGGACACGGGCAATTTATGTGCGGTCGGAGACGCGGATCAGAGCATTTATGGCTGGCGCGGCGCAGATATCCGCAATATTTTGGATTTTGAAAAGGATTATCCCGGCGCCAGACTTTTGAAGCTGGAACAAAATTATCGTTCTACCGTAAAAATTTTAGATGCGGCTAATGCGGTGATTGAAAATAATACAGGAAGAAAGCCTAAAAAATTATGGACAGAAAATCCGGAAGGTGCTGTTCTTACCTATTATAATGCGACAGATGAGCGGGATGAAGCCCGTTTTATTGTGGAACAGGCGCAGGCCCTGCTGCGTAATAAAAATTACCGTTACGGAGATATGGCCGTTTTATATAGGACAAATACCCAGTCCCGTGTGTTTGAAGAAATGTTGATCAAAAGCGGGATCAGCTACAATATGGTCGGGGGGATCAAGTTCTACGATCGTAAAGAGATACGGGATGTGATGGCCTATTTAAAACTGCTGTATAATCCTTATGACACACTGAGTTTATTACGTATCATCAATGTGCCTAAACGAGGCATAGGGGCTGCAACGATAGGCAAATTACAGGATTACGCCAATGCGAAGGGTCTCTCTTTGTTTGAGGTGATCACGAATGCGTCTTCCGTCCCCGGTTTAAGCGCCCGTTTTGTCAGCAAGCTGGAAGAGATGAGTTCCGTGTTGTTCGATCTTATGGGAGACGCTTCTGAATTACCGGTGGAGGAACTGATTGAAAATGTGACGCAAAAAACCGGTTACCTGGAAGAATTGGAACTGGAGCGGACGCCTCAGGCTGAAAGCCGGATTGAAAATTTGCAGGAACTGATCAGTGTAGCGCAGGATTTTCTGAAAGAGGAAGGGGAAAAAAATTTAGCCCAATTTCTGGAGCATGTGGCCTTGGTTTCCGATATTGATGACGCTCAACTGGATAATGATAAGATTACGTTAATGACGTTGCACTCTGCCAAAGGACTGGAATTTCCGGTGGTCTTTCTGGCAGGGATGGAGGAAGGACTGTTTCCCCATGCAAGAAGTCTTATGGACGAGGAAGCCTTGGAAGAAGAACGGCGTTTATGTTACGTCGGCATTACCCGGGCGAAGCAGATCTTATACCTGACCGGGGCAAAGACCCGTACAATCTACGGACGGACGAGTTTTACGACGGCCTCGCGTTTTCTGCAGGAAATACCGGATCAGTTGCTGCGGGAATATCAGCGTCCCGCCTTAACTTCGTTAGGGGTCAGGGGGGATCGCCCGAGGCATATTCAATCTTCTTTAAGCCCTAAATTCATTGAAGAAAGTAAAAAGAACGCCGGCATTTTCAGTCAGGTACATACTGATTTTGTGCCGGAAAAAGCCAAAGGGGAAATGGATACCTTCGCTATCGGCGACCGGGTCAATCATAAAAAGTGGGGCGACGGAACCATCGTCAGTGTAAAAAATTCTGCGGATGGACAGGAAGTCAAAGTGGCTTTTGTCGGCGGGGGGATCCGCAGTCTGTTGACGCAATATGCGATGTTGAAAAAGTTGTAAGAATGAAGGGGAATCATTGTGGAAGAAAAAGAGACAGTGCAGTATGAACCGGCTAAAATAAAAGCGGGCGAAACGAAAGAAGGATTGCTGCAGGAAGCGGAATCGTTACGTATACAGCTGCGGCACCATGAATACCAATATTATGTCCTGGATGCCCCGGAAATCAGTGATGGGGAATATGATGCCCTTACCAACCGACTGCGTGCTATCGAAGCGCTTTATCCGGCAGAAGTCCCGGCCGATTCCCCTACGCGTCGCCCGGGGGGCTATGTGGCTCCGGGCTTTACCCAGGTGAAGCATATGATCCCTATGTTAAGTTTAGGGAATGTGTACAGCGCCGCGGAGATGGAAAGTTTTGCTTTACGTGTAAAAGCCGGTCTGCCATCGGCGGCGCAGGTCAGCTATGTGATGGAGCCTAAAATTGACGGACTGGCCTGTAGTCTGATTTACGAAAACGGACGTCTGGTTCGTGCGGCGACCCGCGGCGACGGCGAGGTAGGCGAAAATGTGACGGCCAATGTGCGTTCCATTAAAGCGATCCCTCAGCGTCTGCAGATTCCCGCAGGAGAAGAAATACCGGAGCTTGTGGATGTACGGGGCGAAATTTATATGTCCAGAGAAGCTTTCCTGCGTCTGAATGAAGAACGGAGTGAAGCGGGAGAACCTTCTTTCGCCAACCCCCGCAATGCAGCGGCAGGCAGTCTGCGCCAATTGGATCCGGCCGTTACAGCCAAACGGAAACTGAGTTTTTTTGCCTATTATCTCAGGGGGTCTGAAGAAAGCGCGACTCAGGCAGAAAATCTGAAACGGCTGGAAGCCTATGGCTTTACCACACCGGAATATTGGTGCGTGGTAAATGGTATCGAGGGAATATTGCGGTTCATCAAAGAACATGACGATCGACGGAATCTGCTTCCCTATGACACGGACGGAGCGGTGGTCAAAGTAAATTCAGTGGAACAGCAGCATATATTAGGGGCGACGGGGAAGGATCCGCGCTGGGCGATCGCCTATAAATATCCGCCGGAGCAGGCGCAGACCCGTCTGGAAAATATTGTGATCCAGGTAGGGAGAACCGGTGTTCTGACCCCGGCAGCCGTGCTGACGCCGGTGAAATTATCCGGCAGTACGGTGAGTCGCGCGACCCTTCACAATGAAGATTTTATCAAGGAAAAAGATATTCGCATCGGTGATACGGTCATTATCAATAAAGCGGCGGAAATCATTCCGGAAGTGCTTTCCGTGGTAAAAGAGCTTCGTCCGACAGATGCGGTTCCTTTTACCATGCCTTCGCAATGTCCGGAGTGTGACTGGCCTGTGGTCAGAAAAGCAGGCGAGGCCGCTTATCGCTGCACCAATCCGCATTGCCCCGCCTTGGGTCGGGAGGGCCTGATCCATTTTGTTTCCCGGGATGCGATGGATATAGAAGGATGCGGTCCTTCTGTGATCAATCAGCTTATGGATAAGGGGTTGGTAAGAAATCCGGCGGATCTGTATGAGCTGACGGAAGAAAAACTCCTGACCTTAGAGCGTATGGGGAAAAAATCTGCGGATAATTTGTTGAAAGCGATTGAAAAAAGTAAAAAGCAGGGGCTGGACAAGCTGTTATTTGCGCTGGGGATCCGCCATGTGGGAGCAAAAGGCGGACGTGTTCTGGCTCTGCAATATGGGACGATGGCTGCGCTGCAGCAGGCCGAAACGGAAGCATTGTCACAGGTCAAAGATGTGGGTCCTGTCATTGCCGAAAGTATCGTAACCTGGTTTGCCAATCCTTTGAATCAGGAATTGGTGGAGCGGCTGACCTCGTTGGGCGTTAATATGACGATGCAGGCCCGGACAATCAATGAAAGTCATCCTTTTTATGGGAAGACCATGGTGTTTACAGGAACTTTGCCAACCCTGGACCGGGCTACCGCCCAGACGATGGCCCAGGATGCCGGCGCAAAAATTACCGGCAGTGTGAGCAGGAAGACCGACTATGTAGTCGCCGGTGCGGAAGCCGGCAGCAAACTGGAAAAAGCTGAAGAGCTTCAGGTCACCATCCTGGATGAAAAAAGATTTTTGGAGCTGATAAGGGGAAGTGTTCCTGCTGACGGAATGAAAGAAAATTCACCGGCTGCCGATAACGCCGCAGAAGAAACGGAAGCTAAAGATACTGAAGCCCAGGATATCGAAGCCAAAGACAGCCGGGCTAAGGATACTGTGAAAGCCGGACGCAAGCAAGCGCAAGTCAGAAAAGAAACAGAAGCATCTTTGTTTGACTAAAGGAGAGACAATGCGAAGCATAAATTTATTCAGAAAAATCCGCCCCTGGACATTTTTGTTGTGCCTTGTGTTGCTGCTGACTTCCGGTTGCGGTTTTTTGCAAAAGGTGGCCGGAGACCCGTTTGAAGGGAAGTGGATCGGGATTGCCAAAACCCCCGGTATAGGAGATTCGTTGCTGCGCATTCAAATTGAGCCGGCGGGCGGCGAAAAATATTTTGTACAGGTGTTGGCTGACGGATATCATCTGACAAATTCGGATGTTTCGGAGGAAAAACAGGTTTATGTCTGGCAGAATTTAGCCGAATTACGTTTTACCGGAACGTTGGAAAACGATACGCTGCACCTGAATAAACTCATGCGTTTTTCCCTTGTGTTGAGTAAATTTACCGGCGGCCTGACGCTCAGCGACGGAACGGAGATTTATCGGGATGATGGTAAAAAATATCCTGAACTGCAAAAGGAATTACGTAATATCATGCAGAAAAAGCATCCCCAGGCCCAATTTAAGGATAAAAATGAATCATAAACTGTTATTTAAGGAAGAAAATGTCGCTTGACCATCACAGTTGGTTTTCCCTCCATTCATAATGTGATATAATGATTTAGTATAGTTATTTTTGCCTTAGGGCTTATTGAAATATGGGACGGTGAAAAAATGAAAGTAACAGAAAAAGATGTGGCTTACATCGCAGCACTTTCGCGACTGGAAATTTCCGAGTCCGAAATGCCGAAATTTACGGAGCAATTCAACCAGATTCTTAACTATGCGGATATTTTGGAAAAAGTAGATACTGCCGGTATCGAACCCACTTTCAGTATTCTGCCTTTGTATAATGTATTGCGGGAAGACGAGCCGCAGCCGGGGGTAACCCATGAAGACGCGCTGAAAAATGCGCCGGCTGTTCACAATGGCGGTTTTAAGGTGCCGCGGGTAATTGAATAATTAGGGGGTAAATACGGTGAAGGTATATGAAAGCACTGTTCATGAGTTGCATGAACAGCTGAAAAATAAACAAATCAGTTCGGTCGAGCTGACGCAGGCTGTATATGAACGGGTCGATGAAGTGGAAGGTCGCATCGGAGCCTATCTGACGTTAGATAAAGATGTGGCCTTAGCGCAAGCGGCCAAAGTGGATGCGAAAATTGCCGCCGGAGAAGAAATAAGGCCCCTGGCAGGTATTCCCGGCGCGATTAAAGACAATATCAGCACAAAGGGCCTGCGTACTACCTGTGCTTCCCACATTTTGGATAATTTTATCCCCGTGTATGATGCCCATGTAATTGAAAATTTACGGAAAGACGAGACGATATTTCTGGGTAAGACCAACATGGATGAATTTGCCATGGGTTCTACGACGGAAACTTCTTATATGAAAAAAACCCATAATGCCTGGGATTTACATTGTGTTCCCGGCGGTTCTTCCGGCGGCAGTGCAGCTGCCGTGGCGGCGGGAGAGGCGATTTGGTCGTTAGGTTCGGATACGGGCGGTTCCATCCGGCAGCCTGCTTCTTTTAACGGCGTAGTCGGGATTAAACCGACCTATGGCCGTGTATCCCGTTATGGCTGCGTCGCGTTTGCTTCTTCTCTGGATCAGATCGGGCCTATCACGAAAGACGTAACGGATGCGGCGATCGTGTTGAATACGATTTGCGGTGTGGATGGACACGATTCTACCTCTTTACCGGTGGCAGTGCCTGATTTTACCAAAGCTTTGCGACAGGATGTCAAGGGGCTGCGCATCGGTCTGCCGAAAGAATATTTTGGCGAGGGAATTGATGCCGGGGTCAAAGCTCAGATTATGCTGGCAGTAGAAAAATATAAAGAATTAGGGGCGGAGATCGTGGATATTTCCCTGCCTCACACGGAATATGCCGTAATCACTTATTATATTATTGCTCCGGCAGAAGCTTCGGCTAATCTGGCCAGATTTGACGGCGTACGTTATGGCTATCGCAACAAAGAGGCCGGCAGTGCTCCTGAAATGACGAAATTAAGCCGTACCGAAGGCTTCGGCAGCGAAGTAAAGCGCCGTATCATGCTGGGGACCTATGTGTTAAGTTCCGGTTATTACGATGCGTACTATAAAAAGGCAATGCAGGTCCGTACACTGATCCGTAAAGATTTTGAAGAGGCTTTCCAAAAATGTGACGTGCTGCTGACACCCACTTCTCCGGTCACTGCGTACCCGCTGGATGCGCAAATGGATCCGTTGACAGTGTATATGTTGGACGTGACGACGATTCCTGTGAATATGGCCGGCCTGCCCGGTATTTCTATTCCCTGCGGTTTTGTGAATGGCATGCCGGTAGGTATGCAACTGATTGGCAAGGCGCTGGATGAAGAAACCTTGCTGCGAACCGCTTATACATTTGAACAGGCGACGGATTTCCACAAAGCGGTGGCGCCGCTGGGAGGGACGAATAAATGAAAAACTATATTACAGTTATCGGCTTGGAAGTCCATGCGGAATTAAAAACGAAAACGAAGGCTTTTTGTTCCTGCTCCACGGAATTCGGGGCAGAACCTAATACACACGTATGCCCGGTTTGTCTGGGTATGCCCGGCGCCTTGCCGGTATTGAATAAGCGCGTGGTAGAATTTGCGATTCGCGCCGGTCTGGCTTTAAACTGCGACATTCAGAAATTTAATAAATTTGACCGTAAAAATTATTTTTATCCCGATTTATCCAAAAACTATCAGATTTCTCAGTGGGATCAGCCGATTTGCCTGGGCGGACATGTGGATATCCGGGTAAATGGAGAAAAAAAGACGGTGGGGATCACCCGTATCCATATGGAAGAAGATGCAGGAAAACTGGTACACAGCGGTTTGACTATCAGCACTTCTGATTCGTCGGCCGTAGATTACAACCGTGCCGGCGTGCCGCTGATCGAGATTGTATCGGAACCGGATATGCGCAGTGCGGCGGAAGCCCGCGCTTATCTGGAACAGTTGAAGGCGATTCTGGAATATACGGATGTATGCGATTGTAAGATGCAGGAAGGCAGTCTCCGCTGCGATGCCAATATTTCGGTCATGCCGGAAGGCGCGACGGAATTCGGTACGCGTGCGGAAATCAAAAATCTGAATTCGTTCCGCGCCCTGGAGCGGGCGATTGAATATGAAGTAGAGCGTCAGATCGACTTAATTGAAGACGGGGGACATGTGGTACAGGAAACCCGTACCTGGGATGATGCCAATGGCGTGACCTTATCCATGCGCTCGAAAGAAGAAGCCCACGACTACCGTTACTTCCCGGAACCGGACCTGGTTCCCATTGATCTGGATCCGGCCTGGATCGAAGAAATCAGAGATACTCTGCCGGAATTACCGGCGGCCCGCAAGGAACGTTTGCTGCAGCAGGATATCCCTGAGGACAGCGTGGATATTATCGTAGCAGATAAAAAAATGGCGGACTATTTTGATGAAGGCGCAAAGACGACGGAAAATCTGAAAGCATTGGCCAACTGGGTGTTGGGTGATGTGAGCGCTTTCCTGAATGCGGAAGGCATTACCATTGCCGACCCGATCTTCAAAATCACACCGGATCATTTAGGTGAATTAGTAGCCTTGATCGATAAGGGCGTATTGTCCAGTAAACTGGCAAAGAAGGTATTTGCGGAAATGTTAAAAGACAATGAAGCGCCCCAGACGTTAGTTAAAAAATTAGGGCTGGAGCAGGTCAGCGATGCAGGGGAGTTGGGACGTTTGGTTGACGAAGTCTTAGCGGCGAATCCCCAGTCGATCGCAGATTTTAAAGCCGGCAAGACAAAAGCTCTCGGCTTTTTGGTAGGACAGATTATGAAGGCGACGCATGGCAAAGCGAATCCCGGCATGATCAATAAAATGCTGACGGAAAAAATGCAGTAAAACCATTGACTATGAGAAAAGTCATAAAGCAAAGGTGTGTAAAGGATGCAGATCGAACGGGGAACCTGGGCAGAGATTAATCTGGATGCCGTGGCCCATAATGTAAAATTAGCGAAAGAAAACCTCCGACCTTCTACCAGGCTTTGCGCAGTGGTCAAGGCCGATGCCTATGGCCATGGCGCCGTACGGGTCGCGCAGGAGGCGGCGAAGGCCGGCGCAGACTTTTTTGCCGTGGCGTTGCTGCAGGAGGGGATCGAGCTCAGAGAGGCAGGTATTGAACAACCGATCCTGGTGTTAGGTTCCATGTCTACGCAGCCAGGTGTCGCGGATTTTGTAGTTCGCTATGACATCAGCCATGCTGTATTTGACGAAGAGCGGTTAATGCTGCTGAACGAGGCGGCGGTCAAGCAGGGAAAAAAGGCGAAGATCCATATTGCGGTAGATACGGGCATGCATCGAATCGGGGTCCATGTTAAAAATGCGGGGGTCTTTGCGCAAAAAGCGGCGGCCTATCCGGGAATTGAGATAGAGGGCGTGTTTTCGCATTTCGCCACGGCAGATGCGGCAGATAAGGAATATGCGGCGCTGCAGTTTGAGCGGTTTAAAAAAGCGATACGTGAGATAGAAGCAAAGGACATTTTTATTCCTATTAAACATATAGCCAACAGCGCTGCCATCACAGAGCTGGAACAATACCAAATGGATATGGTACGCCAGGGGATCACGCTTTACGGACTGCATCCGGCGCATATGATCAGTTGTTACAGCGGCTTTCGCCCGGTAATGACGGTAAAGGCGCAGGTGAGCTTTGTCAAGACGTTACCTGCCGGCTGTTCAATCGGTTACGGACGTACTTTTACGACGGCCCGCCCGTTCAGCATTATAGCTACGGTTCCGATCGGTTATGCGGATGGGGTAAATCGTGCCCTCTCGAATACGGGCTACATGCTGATCAAAGGCCAGCCGGCGCCGATCGTGGGCAGAGTATGTATGGATCAGGTGATGCTGGATGTATCGGAGATCCCTGATGTGAAGGTAGGCGATGAAGTGATCGTGTTTGGCGGCACGGAGCTGCCTTTTGAAAAAGTCGCTGAATGGTCTCACACGATTTGTTATGAGATCGTCTGTGCCGTAAGTCCCCGGGTGCCACGGGTCTACGTACGTGATATTTGACAGAATGAGGTGACTGCCGATACTTTTATCGGCAGTCATTTTACTACAAAAAAGTAAGAGGTGAACAAGATGCTGCGAGATATTCCTGATCAGGAGTGGAACGAATACGTGAAAAAATGCACGACCGGGGAATGGCCTGTACCGGCCGGTTTTGTCAGTGATAAAAGCAACTGGGTGTGTCGGGCGATTGTCGGTCGGGTACTTTATTTTACAAAAGATGTTGAAGGGGCCTTAGCGGTCCTAAGTACCGTGGTAAATGATGTGGAACCGGATCTGGAACATCATCCGGATGAAGGGATGTGTGAGGCGGAGCATTTTGTCCTTAGCCTGCGGGATATTTCCCAAATTATTTGGGAGTTGACAAAAAACGGAGCAGCGGCTCTCCAATACATTGACAAGGCTTTTGCGATTTGCCGGGAGTTTCCTTACCGCTTTCATACGGAAGCCAGAGGGGATATCTGGTACCGTCATCTGAACATGCTCAATGAAAGCGGTTGCGGTGAAAAGGCGATTGCCGATGCCCGGGAGATGGTCGAAAAGGAGAAAAAAGAATCACATGCGCCCAGGCCCGTCATCCCGGATCCGCTCTATGAAACGGTCAATCCGTATATTTTTTATAGCCTGCGGTTTTTGGCGGAACAGGCATATAAAGCCGGTAAAACTGCGGAAGCCTGTGCTTTGTTTGATGAAGCCTACCGGTATTTCCCTTTATCTCAGGCAGGGGTGCGGGACGTGACAAAAGCACGAACTGCAAAAACTGCGGAGGAAGCCTATGAGCTTTGGCGCAATTGCACAACTTACCAATATTTACCCTGGGAAAAACAACCGGTCGTGAGTTTGCGGAGCTGATGAATCAATTATGCAAGAGATGATCCTGGAAATATCAATTAAATACGCCTTTAAGGGGTTCTTCCTATGAAATTGACACAGAGGCCTTAAAACGCCTGAAAATCCCCTTCTTTCTTTTCGGACCCCGGGGAAAAGATTTGCACCAGATTGGAGAAAGGGTAAATCGGCGCAGTCTGACAGAGGAATATCCGCGCGCACTCAGAGAATTGATACAGTATGTGTGGTTAACCAAATAAAAAAATGCTATAATGTACTACAAATAATAAAAAACACTTTTTAAGGGCCTTTTTAGATTTTGCTATAAAACGTTTCGGGAAGGTCGTTCGGAAAGGCCGTAAGGAACACTTTTGCGGCAAAAAGGCTCCGGCTGCTTCGGTGGCTATGTTTTGCAATGCTTGTATGTTTGAGGGAGGAATTATAGATGTATCGTAAGGTCGACAAAAAATTTATTGAAGGGCTTGAAGATATCGTAGGAAAAGAAAACGTCCTGACGGATGCAGAGAGCCTGGAGCAGTATAAAACAGATGAGGAAACCGATCCGGCGAAATTTCATACTCCGGAGGCCGTGGTTGCCCCCGGTTCTACGGAAGAAGTGGCGGCTATCGTCTGCCTGGCGAACGAAGCGAAGGTACCCATTACAGTACGCAGTGCCGGTACCAGCCTTTCGGATGGCGCGATCCCGGTTTGCGGCGGTATCGTTTTGCTGATGTTACGCATGAATAAAATTTTGCATATTGATCCGGAAGCCATGTATATGACGGTAGAAGCAGGGGCCCTGGTCAAGGAATGTCAGGCAGAGGCGCAGAAACACGGGCTTCTTTATGCGGGAGACCCTTGCAGCGCGGACAGCTGCCTGATCGGCGGTAATCTGGCTACCAATGCGGGAGGCAATAAAGCGGTACGGTATGGAACTACCCGGGATCAGGTCTATGGTATGGAGGTCGTTTCGCCTACCGGTGAGATACTCCATGTGGGCGCCCGTCTGAAAAAGAAGACAACAGGATACTGCCTGGAACAGCTTATTTTAGGCTCGGAAGGTACTTTAGGCATTATTACGCAGGCGACGTTGCGTTTACAGCCGCTGCCGCCGTATCGGTTTGATGTGTTGGCTGTATTTGATAATATTGAAAGCGCGGCAGGGCTCGTACCCAAGGTTATTAAGGCGGGCTTGAATCCCACCAGCATTGAATTTATGGATAACAGCTTTGTGCGCAGTACCGCTGCTTTTTGCGAAATGCAGGCCCCCCATCTGGAAGATGGCAATTATGTCTTTGTCACGGTAGAAACCTTTGCCGAAGAACAGCTGGACGCAGGCATGGAAAAATTAACAGAGCTTTGTGAAGCGGCCGGTGCCATTGACGTACTGGAAGCGGATGAACGCTTGTGGAATCTGCGCCGGAGTTGTCAGGAATCTCTGCGTTTGTTGTCGGATGTTACGATCACAGACGATTTTGTTGTTCCTGTGGACAAAGTGGCGGAAGTGATAGAGCATGTGAAAGCGATGGGAGAACGGTATCCTTTTGAAGTGATGGTACTGGCTCACGCAGGCGACGGTAACCTGCATGTATGCATGTGCCGCAAAGAGTTAACGGAAGCGGAATGGGATGAACAGGTCGAACGCTTTCACCAGGAAGCATACCCTTATGTGTACAGTTTGGGCGGGCGCCTTTCCGGGGAACATGGGATCGGCGCGAAAAAACTTCATTATATGGAAGAGTATACGGAACCGGCTGAATTAGAATACATGCGCCTGATCAAAAAAGCGGTGGATCCTAACAATATTTTAAATCCGGGTAAAATTTTTAACGTATGAAGTTTTACATAATGAAGATAAAGATGATGTATCTGCCTTCTCGGATCGAAAGGAAGCGTAATAATGAGTCAGTATAATCCTGTGTCGGATGAATTAATAAAAGAATTAAAAAATGCCGTAGGCGCAGAAAATGTGAAGACGGATCCGGACACGTTGGATCGTTTTAAGACCGATGAAGAAACGGATCCCCGCTTCATGCATCTGCCGGAGGCTGTTGTATGGGCGCACAGCACAGAAGAGGTGGCGGCGGTCATGAAGCTGGCCAATCGGTTCCTCGTTCCCGTAACGCCACGCAGTGCAGGAACCAGCGTTTCAGACGGAGCCATTCCCACCTTCGGGGGCATTGTGTTGAATATGGAACGGATGAACCGGATCCTGGAAATCAATGAAGAAGCGCTATATGCGGTAGTGGAGGCGGGAGCCCGCACGATTGATATTCAAAATGCGGCGAAAGCAAAAGGCCTGCTTTATGCGGGAGACCCCTGCAGCGCCGAAAGCTGCCTGATCGGCGGCAATATTGCAACGAATGCGGGGGGCAATAAGGCGGTGCGGTACGGCACCACGCGCGATCAGGTATATGCTATTGAAGTGGTCACACCTACCGGCGAAATTACGACGCTGGGAGCACGCCTGAAAAAGAAGACTACGGGCTATTGTCTGGAGCAGCTGATCATGGGTTCGGAAGGAACGTTGGGGATTATTTGCAAGGCTACGCTGAAATTATTGCCGTTGGCTCCGTACAAGGTCGATATTGCGGCTGTCTATGATGATCTGGACAAAGCCGTGACACTGGTGCCTAAATTGCTGCGAGCCGGTTTGGAGCCTACCAGTGTAGAATTTATGGATCATAATTTTTTAAAAAGCGCCTGCGCTTACAGTGAAATCAGCCTGCCGCACAACGACGGGGAAAATTGCTATCTAATCGTCAGCATGGAAACGTTCAGCGAAGACGAGGCCGACAGTAAAATGGAAAAACTGGCGGAAATCTGTGAAGAATCCGGTGCCATTGATGTGCTGGAAGCGGATGACAGGGTCTGGACCGTACGCAAGAACTGTCTGGAGTCAACCCGTCCGTTAAGTAAAGTGGCGCAATCGGACGATTTGGTGGTACCGGTCGATAAACTGGCTGTTTGTATTGAGCATTTGATGGCAGAAGCAAAAAAATTTGATTTTACCATGTATTGTCTGGCCCACGCCGGGGATGGCAATCTGCATTTCCTCCATATGAAAGGGGATATGAGCGACAAAGACTGGGAGGAACAGCAGGAGGCATTCCATGCAATCGCTTACCCTTATGTCTACAGTCTGGGTGGCAGGATTTCGGGAGAGCATGGCATCGGAGCCAAAAAAGTGCGCGCTTTGGCAACCTATACGGATCCGGTAGAATTAGCCATGATGCAAGAAATAAAAAAGGCATTGGATCCTAAAGATATTCTGAACCCGGGTAAAGTATTGGACGTATATTAATCCTAAAGGAAGTCGTTTCGGGAAAATAAAAGCAGGCGGCAGAAAAAATTTTGCCGGCAGTGAGTGAATTAAAGGAGCATGTATGTTTTCCAAAGTGATGCTGGCCATGGATTTGACCGAGGTTACCCCTCAGATATTGGAAGCTTTTTACAGCGTGTGCCCCGCCTCAGAGACGGAGGTATATTTGTTGCACGTGGTAGAAGATGCAGCAAGTGCTGAAGCGAGCAGCAAATATTATAAAAAAAATTACAGCCGCTTAAAAGGACTCGCGCAGGATATAAAGAATGCGGGGTATGATCATGTGGAGATCCTCTGGCAGTTGAATAATGACGTAATCGAAGGTACGCAGACGGCGATTGAGCAGCACGACATTGAACTGCTGCTTTTAGGTTCCCATGGCAAAGGGTTGTGGGAAAGTACGTTTGGCGGCAGTAACATTTTCAATGCGATACGCACAGTAGAGCTCCCCACTTTAGTGGTTAAGGATGGTTACGTCTGCAGTGACTATCTGCAGCGCATTTTGCTGCCTACCGATTTTTCCCGCAAATCTCTTGTGGCGTTAAAGTTGATCCGCAATTTACGGGAGCAGATCGGCGAGGTTATTTTTGTGCACGTCGTGGAAAATACAAGGGGAGAAGAAGAACTGCGGGAAAGAATGGATCTGGCGGAAGATATGCTGATTGAGTTGCGCAACGAAATGCAAAATTTCGGCGTTCATTCCCGGTATATCCTTGTAGAATCAGGCACGGCATCGAAAGAAATTTGCCGTATTGCGGAAGAAGAGGACTGCAGCCTTATTTTCAGCGGAAAAACCGGAGCGGGTCCTATAAAGGGAATGCTAATGGGAAGCACTGCGCAAAATATACTTTTGAATTCCACCCGTTCTTTGTGGATCATGCCGGATGACGACAGTGATGAGTAAAAAGAACTTGACATAACAGGGGATTCTCCGTATAATATCTTACGTGGCTGATCATCCGCCACGGAGCTATAATTTTATATTTGTTTGATTCCTACAACCGGAGAGATGACCGAGCGGTTGAAGGTGCACGCCTGGAAAGCGTGTGTGCGGGAAACCGTACCGAGGGTTCGAATCCCTCTCTCTCCGCCATTTGAAAATCAGCCGCAGCGCGGCTTTTTTTATAGTAGGGAAGTCATGGTTTTTCTGTAAGGCTGTAGCGGCAGGTCCCACGCGATGGGAGACCGTGAACTGTGTCAGGTCCGGAAGGAAGCAGCACTAAGCGATTTCTTCCATGCGCCGTGGGGGTGCCTGCCCTGCGGTCTTACAGGAAAATCAGCAGAAGCGCGTGGATCTCAAGGAGTACGGCGTCGTGCAGCGGG
>OLPH01000668.1_pt1 | contig 41065 bp, 52 predicted proteins | sample 1672951 | NCBI WGS metagenome assembly OLPH01 (sample SAMEA3136740, study PRJEB25190) | human gut metagenome | reverse complement strand
GGTTGAAGGCAGTGGTTGACGAGCCGGTTCCCGAATGCCCCGCCTGCGGGGAGAAACCCGTCGTGCAAACGGACTCGGAGTCGGACATCCCCCAGCTTGTCTGCTCATGCAACGAACTGTTGGGCAACGATGGGATAACCAACGTCTATCAGCGCAAACACGAGTGGATACGTCGTTGCGTGGCGTTGAAACGCAAGCAGGACAACGTGAGTGAAATGGAACAACTGATCGGAGAAACACAATGAACGGACATTATTCGGTTATCACGAATTTCGGCTGTCATTGGACATGCCCCTACTGCATCGTAAGGAAAACCGGATTGAACGTGCCGGTGACAGACATGCAGGCCACGCTGCGGACCATCAGCCGTGAAAGCGAACGCCACCCCATGAGGTTCCTGAGCTTCAGCGGCGGCGGAGACCCCCTGTTCCCCATGCGCGAGCCGGAAGCGTCGAAACGTGTCGCCTTCTACCGGGAGGCGATACGCAGGGCCGGAGACTGTCTTACGGAAACCGAGATGCACACCAGCTACTTCCAATGCGGACGCAACGTGGCTCAAGTCATGCAGCAGGTCAGGTTCAGCCGCGTGGTGTATCACATGCGTCCCACGAGCTTGTCCGATGACGTGGCGTTGGCATTGCCCCGCAAATGGTTCGACGGTCAGAAGGTGCGTGTCGTGTACGTGGTCACCCCCGATTTCACGCCGGAGCGTATCGACCGGATAGCCGATCTCGTGGCCGATAGCAACGTGGTTGATGAATTGTCGTTCAGGCAGAAGGTCAACCCCGACAACACTATCGACCACACGTGCGAGGAGTATTTGAAGGCCGGCCATCAAAACCGCTGGTGGTACATCCAACAGGATGATTACAACACGTACGTCGTGAACGACCGGCTTTACGCAAGATTCAGCGATATCGGCAAGGAGGACCACAGGTGAGCAAGAAGATTCGCGTCGCATGGGAAGACCTACAGCCCGGCGACCTGATTCACGTCAAAGGCAGTACGAACGTGTACCAGTTCATCCGCTTTACGGAAAACAAGTGTCAGGCTGAGGTAGGCACTTCTGGAGTCTGCGCCGGTTGGGGAGGGCGGAAAGTCCGGGACAATGAAGGTAAAGTTCGTTACTGGTTCGAGACAGGCCCGACAGCTATGCTCGTGGTCTCGCTCCTCGGTTTCGCCTATGCCACCCGTCCCGCGCCTAAGAAGATTGGGCTGGCTGGCTATTACATGCCGTTTGATTCAGGTGAATACTGGCTGAAAACCTCTTTTGGCTGGTGTCGAATCCTTCTCGTTCTCAATAGGGTTGGCCAGCCCGTTCAGCCGTTAAGCGTGGGATGGTACGACGGAGAAGCGAGTCATTGCCGTACATTCTATTCATGGCACGAAATGGTCGAATGCCTCCACCCACGTGAACTATTGACCGCTGAGGAATACTACACGCGCAAAGCCAAGGGGGAACTATGACGACCATTCAGGCAGCAGGGCATGATCGCCTGCTGCAATGCGTGGGCCAGCTACATGATCGTGCACATGCTGACCGCTTCGCTGCATTTGGCCGCAATGACACCCGCATTGACGGAGCAGCTGAACCATGCGCGCAAAACCATTCACGGCGGGCAATGAGCGCGATCCCAATCATCCTGTTCACGCTCCTACTGGGGGCCGTCGCCATCATCGAGAATCGGAGAAAACATTGACCAAGGAACCTGAGACGCTGTTTCCCCATCAGAGGTGCATCATCGACCTGACCGAGTTCGCGCACAAGGTCAGCGTGGAAGTCCGCGTGTACGATACCGAGGAAACCATGCGGAGAGCCGCCTGCATCGACTCGGTGGAATCCTCCATCGAATCCGATGACCTCGACAGGCCGATTGGAGATGCCGCGTTCGAAAACGGTACAGCCGGAATCACCCTCATGCAGTCCGCGACAATCGACACGCAGACCAATGTGGTGAAATACGGGAACTCCCCCATGTGCGTGATCTATTTGAGCCGCGAACACCTGCTGCCGGATATCGTCAGCCATGAATGCGTGCATGCTGCGATGGGCTTGTACAACGCCGAGATTCTCGGATACCGACACAAGGCCAAGGCATGCAAGCACATGACGGTCTCAAATGAGCTTGTCGCATACGTGCAATCCGAACTGTTCCGCTGCACGATGAAATTTCTGGACGGAGCCATCAAATCGGCAAAGGAGGAATAAGAATGCCGCCCTAGTGTGCTTCCACGAGAGGCAGCGGCGTCTTATAACACGCCTATCATAGCTTGAAACCCGTGAAAATCTATTTTTTATTGATCTTCACGGGTTTCAGTGAATGAAAAGCATGTTTTCGTATAATCGGGCCCACGTTTTCCACTTATCCGTCAAAGACCGGCACGTGAATCGTATTCGTATTCGTCATCTTCCATACCAATGAATATCGGTTCCACACCGAACATGGCCTTGAACAGTTCACGTGCGAACACATCCACTTCCTCTTTCGTAGGCTTGTGATCGTATTCCGGCCACGTGTTGAACCCATTCCAATTGCGGTTTATCGGCCATGCGCCTTGACGGGTTTCCAAACGCCATTTTCCGCTGGGCATGTGGACGATGGTGGTTTTGATGGACATGATAGTTCCTCCTGAAAGAATATTCGGGCATGACGAAACATCATGCCTCTTGTACTTGGTTCGCTAATTCCCAGAAGGCCACAAGAGAGTCCCGTGGCCTCCAGTGTATCAGTGTTTTTCGTATTCCTTGCATAGGTCGGCGGCGAACTTGGCGAGATTATCGGGGGCAAGCACATAGTTCTCCCCGCTCTCCCCCGCCTCGTCATAGTATTTCCACACCTCATGCAAGGCGGCTCTCATACGTTCAGCGTCCATTGATTACCTCCTGATTCCAGTCCAACATGTCAGCGGCCAACCATTGCCCGCCGCCTGAAGCATTGGCGTACAGCCAAGCCCCGTAAGAGATTCGAGCCGCCTTATCGCGTTTAAGCCATGCCTTCAGCCATATGAGACGCAGCTCCCAGCGTGGTATACGCCGCCACAACTCGGTGTTGGTGGCGGGGTCGAAACGCTCATAACGGTAGATCGCGGTAATCAATTCGCCCACTTTCTCTTGACATGAGAGCCGTCCTCGTAATCGGCGCTGACCATATCGTTGTCCAGTTCGTCAATGTCCAACAGGTCTCCAACGCCGTTTTCGTCAACCCAGTCGCTCAACTGGTTGAACGTCAAGCCTTTCGGCGCGGTGACGTGACGCTTCTCGATCTGCGTCACGCGCTGGTAAATCGTGTAGACTTCGGTTTCTTCATCCATGATGGAAACTCCCTTGTTATTGTCCGGTAAAACGATTAACGGGACAATAGACAGCTCTAAAGTCCCGTCTAAATGCTGATTTATCAGGTTGCGCCGTAATACCTCTTGCTTTAGCTATGGGGATATAAGGCGCCTCTGTCTTACATCCCCATATGCAAGTCTGTAAAGCATGGTATCATAGGAAGCATGGACACCACGACAGCCAAGCGGGCATACAGGTTCCGCTTCTACCCAACGCCGGAACAGGAGCAGACGCTCCGGCGCACACTGGGCTGCTGCCGCAAGGTGTACAACATGGCGTTGGACGCCCGCTCCGAAGCATGGACGGTCCGTCATGAGAGCGTGTCCTACGAGGATACGAGCCGGATGCTCACCGACTGGAAGAAAACCAAGGACTACGCCTACCTGCGCGAAGTGTCCTCGGTCCCGTTGCAACAGTCGCTGCGACATTTGCAGGCGGCGTACAGGAACTTCTTCGCCAAGACGGGAGACTATCCCCGGTTCAAATCCAAGAAGAACGGCGGAGCCGCCACCTATGCCGCATCCGCGTTCATCTGGGATTGGGACAAACGGGAATTGACTTTGGCGAAGATGCGGGAGCCTCTGCCCGTCCGCTGGTCGCGCACACTGCCGAGGAAAGCCCGGCCGTCCACCGTCACCGTGTCCCTAGACCCGTCCGGACGCTGGCACGTGAGCATCCTCGTCGAAGAGGAAGTGAAACATCTACCCGCCTCCCCAAACAAGGTCGGCGTCGATTTGGGCACCGAACACTTCGCCATCCTCAGCACCGGGGAGAAAATCCCCAACCCACGCCACCTCAACCGTTACCAGAAGAAGCTTGAACAAGCCCAACAAACTCTCTCCAGAAAGCAGAAAGGAAGCAACAACCATCGCAAAGCCCGTCTGAAGGTCGCCAAAGCGTACGCCAAGGTCAAGGACTGTCGAAACGACTTCCTCCACAAGCTCTCGACCCGACTCATCCGCGAGAACCAAGCGGTGGTCATCGAAGACCTTGCGGTCGAAAACCTGACCCGACGGTGCGCGCCGAAACCCGATCCGGAACATCCGGGCCATTACCTTCCCAACGGGCAAGCGGCAAAAACCGGTCTCAACAGGAGCATACTCGACACGGGTTGGAGACAATTCCGCACGATGCTCGAATACAAGGCCCAATGGTACGGACGCCAACTGACGGTCATCGACCGCTGGTACCCATCCAGCCAAATCTGCTCCACCTGCGGATACAACAGCGGCAAGAAACCATTGAACATCCGCCAATGGGACTGTCCCAAATGCGGAACCAACCACGACCGGGACATCAACGCCGCCAAAAACATCCTATCCGCCGGACTGGCGGTACGCGCCTGCGGGGACCCTCGAACCGCCGAAGCGACACTTCGGTAGGCGGGGAACAAGTCCCTTCAGGAAACCCTTGCCGCGAGACAAGGGAATCCCCCGGCTTCAGCCGTGGGGAGGAAGTCAAGTGAAAACCGCACCATAGAAAGCCCTATGATGCGGTTCTAAATGATGGTTTCTATAAGAATGACCCCATAGAACAAGTCCATGAGGCCATGAAAACGATAACGGCTATAACAATTCGCTTCTGAACAGCTCCGAATGGGAACCTATACGCACCATGCGTATGACGGCACGATTGCCGCGCTTCCAATACAGGACAAGCACGTCAACATCACCGGCCAGATGGAACTCCCAATGCCCGTTGTAGTTGCCGCCCGGGTTATCCAGCACATGAGGCCGGTATCCTTCGGGAAGTTCGCCGTTCTCGCGCAACAGTAGAATCGCGTCGTTCAGATCGTCGCACAGTTCAGGGTGTGTACGGCTCAGCCACTCATAATCGGAGTCGAACCGTGAATCGAACTTTATCGTATAGCTCACCGCGCACGCTCCCTGAGAACGCGCAGATGGTCAAGCACCTCTTCTTCTGTCCGGCATTCCACGGCATCGTCGGGCATCAGTCCCAGTTCCTTGGCCTCCGCTTCCACCATGGCCCTGCGCGTCTCCTCGGTCGGCACCAGTCGTATGCCCTCATATCGGCGCGGCCTGAACGGCAACCCGTTGTCCACCAGAGACTGGCGTAGGAACATGTTGACTGCGGTGCTCAGGCTCATGCCCATGGAATCGTAGAGCGCGGCGGCACGCGCCTTGACATCATCATCGATATTGGCGACCAGCTTACCCATAACAACCTCCTTAACGGTTAATAGATGGTATCAATTATATACCATATTTGGTTAAAAACGGAATGCCGTCCGGTGGAAGTGAGGAAAACACCGGGCGGCAGGAATCAATAGGCGGTAATGACGGCCACACGGCCATTGTCGGAATACTCCACCTTGCGAAATGAGTCAAGATAGGACTGCTCCGCAATATCGCCGCCTTCCATCGCCTCGCAATAGGCCCAACAAGGCACCCAATGCCAGAAACGCCAACCGAAGTGATGGAACGTGCACGGGTTGATCTCATGCCAGCAGACCAGCCATTCCACTGCGTAGGTCAGCCACTCCCAGTAGGCGCGGGGCTTGCTGATTCGAGTGTAACGGTAATGGTCATGCTTGTCTTGCATATAGTAAGTGGTCATTTGAAAAGCTCCTTAGAACAGCGGCAAAGCAAACCGCTTGTCGGGTAAATCGGTGGCGTTCAATGCCGCCAGAATCAGGTCAGACGTGTGGAGTGGAATGTTTGCGCGTACCGCCGCGATATTATCCGGCGTATACGCATAGCCAGAGGACTCCAGAACCTCACGAATCTTGCTAGTGGGTATCTTGACTTCCATCATTCCCACCCCAGCATGTCGTCGATGCACCAGCCGATAGCGCACTCATACCGGTCATACGTGGTGGAATACTTCTGTGAGAACGCCTCACGCGCCCTCTTGTCGAGCATGTCCAACGACAAACCGGTTTCGGCTATCTGCTGTTCCGCAGTATCGAAGTCCGGCGCGGTGTATGGCTTGTCCAGCTTCAGCATGGCACGACGGCGTAAATCATCGATAAAACCATGCTGGCAGTCGAAGATATCCGCCACGCTATCCGCGTTATCGGCGGCCATCTCGTAAGCCGCCTGCAACAACAGGCGTACGGCTTTCTCCCGAATCTCGCTCATGTCACGCCGCCTTAACCCACTTGTCGCGGACGGTAGCCACGTAATCGGCCACCGCCTTTTCCAACTGCCTGTCACTGCCACGCTCATAACGGGCACGGTAGGCGACAACGCACCTGCCATTGGCCGAAGCAACGTAGGCCACCTTGCGGCCCTTGCTGGTACGGAAGTGACGGATAGGGCCCAAACCTTGCAATTCGGGGCATTCCTTAGCCATCATCAGGTCAGGCATCGTACAATAGGAGACGGCGAAACTGTTCACCTTCGGCGGCACTTCGGGAATCTCCTGTGTATCCGGCGCGGGTTCATCATCCATGAACTCGTCTTCCAATATCGCGTCCTCGGGCATAGGCACCGGCCACTGAACATTGCTCGTGAAGCGTTCCTCCTCACACTTCCAGTTTGCATCGATCGATGGGTGCGCGACAATGCCGCCAACCGTTTTAGCGTCCATTCCGGTAGGTACCGGCACCGGCACTGTCTTCATACGCTCGGAATCGGGTATGAGCATCCAACCATGCTCAAGGTCAACGGAGCTTGACCTCATGCCATTCAAAAAGTCCTCATACTGGACTCCCTTGGCCTGAACATTCCACGCCGTGCCCTGCGAAGTCTGGGAAAGTGACCAGACTCGTCTAACCCGAGCGTTCACATACCGAACATCATATTTCGAGCCATCCTTGCGCAACCGCACCCACATGCCGCTCACGGCATTCACGTTACGCGACGGGTCATTGGTCAGCTTCTTCATTTTGGTTTACCTCACTTGTAAAGATTCGATTTTGATTGATTTTCTGGAATGAGTAGGCGGCTAGAAGACTCTCAGCATTCACCCTCTTCGGTGGCTTCGGTGTAGAAAACGTCGTCCATTTGGTCATTGTTGAAACGCTCATTGATGTAATCGGAAATTGCCTTACCGGTATCGTCTTCGTTAATTAGCTGACTAATGCGGGTATGGCTCACACCGTTACCGTCCAAAATGTAAGCGTCTTGCGCCCAACCATCTTCATGCTCGAAAGCCTTGTTATATTCGGTTTCCGTCACATATCCCCAGTCGCCAAGGCGATAGATGCCCTCATAGGGTTGGAAACCGTCATAGCGCGTCAATGGCGATAGTTTTTCGTCAACACGTTCCACCATGTCGGCAACATCTTTAACGGTAATGGACATTTTGAATCTCCCTTAAACAAGAGGGGCACGGCCACAACGCCATGCCCCACAACGATTTATTAACGATGGACTCGCACCATGTAGCCCCTACCCCACGGGACTAGCTCCACGGGATAACCTTTGGCCTCATAATGCGATTGAGTGGCAACAGCCACGGGAAACGACTTGCAACGGTAATGGTCAATCATGGTCGATCACTCACCCATATACGCAACTGGGTTAAGTTGCATGTCGATACGCCGCCATGCCCTGACCAATTCGGCGGTAGGCGCGTACCGTTCGACAGCCGACCGGCTACCGTCGTACCGTGCGGCCATATCATTATCAAAACCGATAACAGTATCGGCCATGATATGACGCGCCTCTTTCGACGTGATGGCCTCACAATGCCAATTGCCATCAAACACGTCGTCGGCAACCCAAGCGTCACGCTCAGCCCTCGACTCGAACACGTAGAGCTCACCCGGCCATGACCCGTCATCCCATGTCGCGCCGATACCATAAGCCCAGCGGAAAGCGTAGAAGTAGCGTGCCATCATGCCACCGCCTTAAACTCATGCGATTGGATGAAATCGTTGCGGCTGCAGACGTTCTCAGGCGGGAAAAAATTACTCGGCCAGAACGTGAATGCACCGTCCTTGAAGTAGCCTCCTTCAATCCACTCGAAACGCTTACGCCGGACACGCCGAACGGTAAGCCAGACGGTATCGTATTTATCGAACGTCACCGTCTTGTCAGTGGCTTTGACGATAACGTAGATGTCGCCGGCCAACGATTGGGCCAACCAGCCAACGTGGAAGTCGCTTGGATTCAGTATTTCTTCAGGCATGGCACACCTCCATTAGTGTGATATAGGATCTATAGGTTTGATTGATTGAAATTTGCCCGAATGGGCGTGAAGCGCGGATAATGCGCCGCGCTATCGCGGTCAGGTCAGTTAAGCCGCCATCTTGCATGGTTTGACGGCATGATAACCGTCTCGCCCAGCCCATGCCACGGCTTCATCGAACCGCGTGAGCATATCCACCACGGTTTCGCACTGGCGATGTTCCGGGCCGAGCGGCACCATAGCCCAGTACGCGCGCCCGTCCGGCTCATAGAACCGGTACTGCACTACAACCGTATACGGGAACCGGCCCAACAGCGGCTTATCCCACTGCTTGACGCTCACGCGGGTATCGTTGATAACGGTCTGTTTGATGATTATCCGAGACATTGTGAATCTCCCTTGAATTGATGAAGCGCGGAGACAGCCGCGCGACTGAATGAATCTGATTGAAAGACTTAGTAGCGTTCGTCGATTAGAATGCCGTCTTGGTAGATGTACAGTCCGGTACCGCGTCCGTTGCCCATTCGAGCACTATCCCAGTAGCAGAGTCCAGCTTGACCCGAGCCGTCTTCGTTCTCACATTGCGGGATGTTCGCGGTATCACTACCGCAAGCGGACAGGGTGAAAAGTGTGATTAACGCGGCTGAAGCCGCCAGAATTTTACGCATGGTTCCTCACTTCCATGTGAGGCGTGCTAAGATAGCACAGCCTCGATTTGATTGATTGGTTAGAGAACTTTCAACTTAAGGCACGCGGCTAGGTAGTTGGCGCTACTTAGCCGCATTCTTTTAACGCATCAGGTCGCTCGGTTGGCAGTTGAGTGCACTGGATATCTTCAAAGCGTTTTCAAGAGTCATGTTCCGAACGTCTCGCCGCCCGGTCTCATAACTGCTGATGATTGTTCGCGCTATTCCAGTGCGCTTGGCTAGCTCAACTTGTGTTAAGTCGGCTTGTTTGCGCAGTTCCTTAAGTCCCATAGGCTTACCCGCTTTCTCTAGTAGTAGGTAAACCAATTATGACAGCAAAATGTATCATTTGCATGTAGGGAAACACTGTTAAGTTCTCAAACTTGCTTTTGTCTTGCCCGATTGGGCTTGATAATTGATAGCATAACGTATCATTTTGGTTTAAACAAATCGGCGTGTCGGAAAACCAGCACGCCGAACAGCTCACACTGACGCGAACTCACGCACCAGCGCGTGCCGCATGATGTCATCAGCGGACACGCCACGACGTTTAGCGACGGCATCCAACATGGCCGACATGTCAGCGCTTAACGAAAACGTCCGACTGACAGCATCCGCCTGAGCGACAGGAACGACAGGCCCGGAATACACCGCACCCGGCCTTCCGCCGAACTCGCCGTTATCCGCATCGTCGGCCCACTTGTCCAACATGTCATCAGTGACCACACGGCCACCCTTCGCAACAAAAGACATGACACTTCCTCCTTTACAAAAGTTTCAGTTCCCGCAGCACCTTCGGCGTCGCACGCATGGCATGGAACACATGCCAACGATCCGACTCATCTAGTACCGCCACCATTTCCAGCAAACGCCCGTACTCGTCGTATCCAACCGCCACATAACGCAACGGGTCGGTATCCTCACGCGCCATAAACCGCACGACGTTCGACCATGCCACGCGCACCGAATCAGCGGACACGTCGGGATGTCGAGTCTGGATACGCGGGTCAACGACGATATCGCCAACCGGCACGGCTCACCACCTTTCGATATAACAGGTTCCAGCGTATCCCGTCCACCTTGGGACACGCTATGAGTGCCTAGACTATGGGATAAACCCAGTGAGCTAGGCCGACTGTGTACAAGGCCCACAGTCAGGCGAAGAATTGATTAGGGCACACACCTAACAACTAATCGTTAGTGTTTTCTTTTGGCTTATCAGCCTCTAACAGTTTGCGAGGATTACTCACGCGCAAAGCGTCACAAATTTTCAGCGCAACGCCAAGTGACATGCCCTCAATCGGACGCCGCCCATTCTCGTAATCAGCGATACGCCCATAGCCAACTCCGTCGATTTTATCGGCTAGTTGACGTTGGGTATATCCTCGCTTCTGCCTTAGCTCCCTTAGACTCATAACCCACCTCACTTATGATCGGTGGGCCCAATTATACAATTCCAGACGCTCGGTTTAGCCGTCGCAAGAAGATATCGAGATATCTCCATGTCTGCCACCATGAGTGGCAACGTCTATAGCGGGGACAATTCCATGCCGGATACCCGCTCTCTTATCCTCACTAGCCCGGTAGGCTAGACGCCGGTAGACGCAACTCATTTATGCAACCTTGTTTGACGTACTCTCACTACGCAGATTACAACCGACTTTCGGCAACACTTTTTAGTTATCAATGAGCATGTCCGCCTGATTACCCGCCGCTCACTATGAGTTTTGGATAGAGGGGACTAAGTGCGCGACTAGGGACTTGCACCCTAGCGTTAGCCACTATGGCCGCGCTGATTACTTGTTGAGGTCATTCCACACGTTGTCAAACTTGCGGTATAGCTCGGCGGGGTATTCCTCGTTGTCGTCCATCTCGATACCGAGGGACATGGCCGTGAGGTCAAGCACGTTGTCATAGGTGCAGGGCTTACATACCGTGGCTAGGTCTACCGCCGCTCTAAAGGCCTTGGCTTTAATCTCCGTGGTGTTCATCTCGGGGTTCCTTTCTTGGTGTTCCGTGGTTGATAGCTATCACTATACATGCACCCCATACGGAGTGCAAATCGGTATCGCAAACCACCACCAAAACCATTGCAGCCACTAGCATTCCTCGGCGTGTCGAAACCACGGCAACACGACAAAAAACGATAAACCACACATAGTGTTGGGTTGCCTGACCACACACCATGTGGTCAGGCAGAGAGTGACGGCCACGGCCACTCATGCACCACGTCCCAGACTCACAGCATGGCCACGCGACGGCCACACCACACGGCCACACGCGGCCACACGCGGCCACGTCACGGCCACGGCACGGCCACACGGCCACACACGACTGCATACGCACCCGCGCCCAACCCGGCAATCAGACACGCCCGACCAACCACAAACACAGGGGGGTGGAGAAGCCCCACCCCGGCAGAACGTCAGGGCCGCACGGACAATGGTTCTGCTCGTGAATGATCTGCTGGGCTGTTTTTTGAATTAGCGTTTCATTGGTGGTGGGAATACTCTTGCAACGCTTGCTGCAACGCTTGTTGTGAGTAAAATCTCGTGTAGATGGATTGTCGGGGATTGGAGCGAAGCTCGGGTTCCTGACAAGGTGAGGCCCCGCAGTCGCGGGGTTTTCTTGTATTTGCGTGAGATATCCCAATTGGTAGAGGACGCCGGCTCAAACCCGGTGCGTTGTGGGTTCGATTCCCTCTCTCACGACTAGGCCACGCCTTTTTTGAAAACCGAACCGTCAAAACAGTTTTACGAGGATTTGTAAGGTCGAGTTCTCTGGGATTCCGTTTTGTATTGGTGTTGTTTTCTTGGACCGGGGGCGTGGCCGGGGATGATTGGCAGAGTAGACGAATGCGGCGGCTTGCTAGGCCGTAAACCGTAAAAGGTTCGCAAGTGCAAATCTTGCATCATCCGCAGGATGGTCAGTAAGGCCGGTCAAGGTCGTGACTGTCGGTTGGGGTTTGACCGCCCGTGAACCGGCGTCGTGCAGAATCTCCGCACGGCATTGTGCTGATTCCCCGCTTCGCGTGGGTTGACGTCGGCTGAGGAGTGCCCCTTCCTCACCGGGGGGGCGGGAGTCTGGGATGGCTTCCACGGTGTCGAGCACGTGGAGTGCGCGCGGTCTGTAACACCGCTGCTTTTGGCGATGGGAGTTCGATTCTCCCCGGCACCACAACGCCTGCAAGAAGAGGCGATTTATAGGCGGTGACGGCTTCTTGGGTCATCGTCGGATGTCGGCGGCGGCTTCATGCCATGCCGTGCGGCGATAACTGAACAGCGCTCCCCTAGTGGGAGGCATGGCATTCTAGCTCATTGGAAGAGCGGCGCTCTCGTAAGGCGCAGGTTCGAGTTCGATTCTCGGGATTGCCTCTAGGAGCCGGTGGCTCGTGGACCAACATCCCCTGTATTTGGATTAACCCCGTTGGAATGCTCGCTCGCCACGCTCCCACCGGCTCCGCCCCCTACGTGTAAGGAGTCATCGTGGCTTGGTCATCTTCCAACCGTGATGCACGGTTCAACCCCGGATGGGAGCGGACCCGCAAGCGGATATTAGAGCGGGACCACCATCGATGCCAGTGGATTGTGACCGACTGGCATACGGGGGCGAAGCATATTTGCGGCTATCCTGCCAATGAGGTCGATCATAAGGTTCGCGCGAAGAACGGTGAGCCTGATGATGATTCCCCGTCGAACCTGTGGGCGTTGTGCTCATATCACCATAAGCAGAAAACCGCTCGTGAGAGTGGTGAGGCTCGGGTGGAAAAGCGTAGGAGCCGCGAGGAGGCCGAATGGTATTCGAGGCCGGCTTTTCGATAGAGCGTTGCGCTGTGTTCGGGTGTCTTAACCCGGTGTGCGCCAAAGGGTTGTGCAGGGAGCATTACAACCGGAACTACTATTCCGGCACTCCGTTGAGGAGACTGCGCACCCGCATGTGTCCGGTGTGCTTCAAATGGTTCGACCCTGAGCGTTCCTCTCGCTTGTTCTGTTCGGACAAGTGCCGTTTGAGGTATTTCCGTAAACGTCAACTGCATCCCGAGCTGCCGTCGCGTCCTGAAACCGTGTTGCATGAGCGGACGGTGGAACCGGCTGAACGGCCTCGGATGGTTGTCGAGTCTTTCACCCGTTCGCAGGTGATTGAGAAGTGTGCCGGCCGTTGCCAGAAGTGCGGCGGACTGGTCGATGTAGATAGTGCCGGGCCTGACGGCGCGGCTTTTGAGTGGAAGGTTCCTTTGGAGAAGTCGCATTCAGCGACTTTGGAGAACCGCATTCTCGTTCACGACCGGTGCAGGGGCGAAAAGCCCGTGCGTCGGACAGCCCGGAATGGGCGGAAACGGAGCGTGAATCATGGCAGGAAACGGGCGTAGGGCGTCCAAGATAGCCGCGATGCCTTTGCTGAGCAGTCCCGAGGAGCCGGTTGGGCCGGAACTGCCTGATGTTCGCCCGGATACGGGCGATGAATGGTTGCCGGTCACTCGCCGCTGGTATGAGGATTTGCGTCGTAGCCCGTTGGCTCAGCGTATGGGCGTCGGCCCTGACTGGGATTTCGTGTTGGATACGGCGCTGCTCAAGGATGATTTCAAACGTTCCCGTAAGGGGCGTGCGATTCTGGCGGCTGAGATTCGCCAGCGTGAGGCCATGATCGGCGTCACTCCGAAGGCGCGTAACGATTTGAAGTTCGACGCGCCTCAGGCGAATGATTTGAAGGCGTCCTCGTATTCGGGTTCCTCGAACGTCATCAGCATGGAGGAAGCACGTAGGCAGCGTCGGGCGGTGGGCTGATGCATGACGTTATCCCTAATCTGACCGCCGAGGATAGGGAGCGTTCGCTTGGCTGGCTTGCCTTGTGGTGGATACAGTCGTTCTGCGTCGTGGGTTCGGAGCCCGCGTATGACATGCCCGTGTATGAGAGTCCTGAGTATGCGCGGTTCTACGTGGACTGTTACGCGCTCGACAAGTATGGGCAGCGTCGCTTCAACCATGTGTTCCTGAGTCGCCCCAAGGGTTGTGACAAGTCCGGCAAGGGTGGCCGTCTGGGTTTGTTCGAGGCTTTGGGCCCATGCCGTTTCGCCGGTTGGGCGAAGGGCGGGGAAACCTACACGTTCCTCGGCCAGACTTACGAGTATCTGCCGGGCGAGCCTATGGGCCGTCCCGTGCAGGGCCCGAACGTGGTGTGCATCGCCACCGCCGAAGAACAGACGGATAACGTTTATCAGGTAATGAAGTACAACTGCGAGAACGGGCCTTTGAGCCAGTTGCGCGGTTATGGTCTTGATGTCGGTGAAACCCGTATCCTGCTGCCGGAGGGTGGTTCGATCAAGCCCGGTGCCACCGGTTCTTCCACGCATGACGGCGGCAAGCAGACGTTCATCATCGCCGACGAATCCCACTTGTACAACGTTCCCCGGTTGAAGGCCACGTATCATACGCTGAAACGTAATCTCTCGAAGCGTATGGGCGACGCCGAACCGTGGGTGTTGGAAACCACGACCATGTACCGTCCCGGCGAGAACAGTATCGCCGAGGAGACCTACAAGCACGCTCAGGATATTCGAGAGGGTCGCATCAAGGACCCGAAGCTGCTGTTCGACCACAGGTATTCGCCTTTGAACATCGAGGACCTGGGTGATGCGGGCAAACTGAAGCATGGCCTGTATGAGGCGTATGGTTCCGCCGCGAAGTCAAGGGACGGCAAGGACCATATCATTCTCGCTGACGGCAGCATCGTGCCGGTCAACGACGAGGGTGTGAGCGATGACGGGTATTCGCTTCGCTCCCCCGGCGTGGAGCCGGGCCCGTCGAAGGACGGCTGGGTTGATATTCGCGGCCCTATCGCGGATGTCCTCGACCCGGCTTCCGATGTGGGCGATTCGATTCGCTACTACCTGAACAGTCTCACGAGCGTTTCCGACGCTTGGCTGTCCGAATCCCTGTTGAAAAGCCATCTCGCGGGCATCGCATTGTATGCGGGCGTTCCCGAGGGCACCGACTTGGACGAGGCAGCGCCTTGGAAGGACATTATTTCGGACGAGGACGAGATAACGCTTGGCTTCGACGGTTCGCTTTCCGATGATGCGACCGCCTTGGTCGGCTGCCGTGTCAGGGACGGCCTGTTGTTCCTTATCAAACTGGAACAGAAGCCCGAAGGCCCCGAGGCCGCTGACTGGCAGGTCGATGTGGAGGCGTTCGACCGCAAGGTTCGCTGGATGCTGGACAACTACAACGTTGTCGGCTTCTTCGCGGATGTCCACGGCTGGCGTGACCTCATTATCGGCTGGGAAACCGACTACTCGTATCTCGACCTTGTGGGCCAGCGCAACAACGGCGACCCGATCATGTTCCACACGAACAATTGGGAGTCGGACATGAAGCAGGCGTATGTGGACATGCATACCGCGTTCTGCCGTGAATGGACGGCGTGCGATGACGAGGACAATCCCGTCATCGGTGATGTCGCACTGTTGGCCGACCCGAGGCTTCTCGCGCATTTCAGAAACGCGCGAAGGAAGAACCTGCGCAGGACGAACGCCGATGGCTCCACTCAGTACCTCGTGTACAAGGAGACGCCGAACAGTCCGTTGAAGATAGACGCCTGCATCGCAGGCGTCCTCGCATATACGGCGCGTACCCGTTATCTGGAACAGGCCAGTTCCCGTGCGCCGAGGGTGCGCACCCACGTTACCCGAGTGACTTATTAGAAGGACGGTGAGATATGGCCGTGCAGTTGGAGTCGTTGGTTCCCGATGATGTCGAACCGGGAGGCGACGGCGTGGTGCTTACCCGGTTGGCGAACCGGCTGGTGAACCGTATCCCCATGCTGTGCCGGTTGAAAACGTTCTACGACGGCAAGGAGACCGTACCCACGAAGGCGGTCCCCCGCAACATGGATGTGACCAGTTCGGACATCTACCGCAGGTTCGTGGACATCTGCCCGATGAACTTGGCGAGCACGATAGCGAACGCGGTCATCACCTCGGAGAAGCCCACCGGCTTCCGTCTGGTGTCGGACAAGGCGATACGTTCCACCGCCGCAGACGACATGTGGCAGAAGTCGGGCATGAACCTGAAATCGTTGAACATGCTGCGTGACGCATCGATTTACGGTGCCGCCTATGCGCAGGCGTGGTCAACGCCTAACCCGGCCTACATTTCGAGGCTCAGCCCTTGGGATACCGTCGTTTCCGACGATAAGAGCGCGGCCATCGTCTACTCGTATGACGCGGATGAAGGCACCGAGAACATCGCCTTGTACCGTCTGGTCCGTGACGATAAGGGCAATGTGACCGACGTGTATGGTCGTGTCGCCAGACGTGAGGTGGAGTCGCGGACGCTGCCGACCGACAGTCCCGACTATGAGGATGCCGTGTATGAGCTGGCGAACGATGATTCCAAGAAGAAACCGTCGTTGCCCGCCTTGTTCGAATGGGTGGGCGCGGCCAGTTCCGATGGTCTTGATTTCGCCCGTGACTGCGGTTGCCTGCCCATCGTCCAGTTGAAGACCGCGACCGGTCGAGGCCAGTTCGAGCCTCATCTTCCGACGTTGAGCGCCATCGACCAGCAGCGTTTCCAACGTTTCTGCATTCAGGAGATGCAGGCGTTCAAACAGCGTTGGGTGTCCGGCGACCTTCCCGAGTATTACACGAAGCAGGACCCGGCCGTGAAGGCCAACCGTGCGCGTGCCGGCGAAAAGATCGACTACTCGTCCTTGTTCGAGCTTGGCCCCGCCGCCTTGTGGCTGATGCCGAAGGACGCGAAGATGGGCGAAAGCTCCGTGACGGACATCACGCCGATTGTCTCCGCCGCGAACACGGACATCAAACAGTTGGCCGGCGCGTCCGGCACCCCGTTGTCGATTCTCAGCCCTGACGTTTCCGGCAGCGCGGAGGGGGCGAAGCTCACCACCCGCATGTTGAGGCTCAAGGTGCAGGACATGAACGAGCGTGCCAATGATGCGTTCGTGCTGTTGCTTCGCATGGCGTTGGTCGCAAGCGGCCAGCAGTCCGCCGCCGATGAACGTTTCGAGACGATGTGGCAGCCGGTCGAAACTCCCACCGATTTGGAGCAGGCGCAAGCCGCCAACTATGTGAAGGGACTGCTACCGGTCAAAACCATCATGCGACGGTTCCTGAACATGAGCGAGATGGATATAGCCGAAGCCATGCAGGACTTGCAGGACACGGCTTTCGCCACCGCCCTGAGTCAGGAGAACACTCTGGTCGAAGGCAAGACCTCACAGCAGTCGGCTCCCACCTTGCAGGACACGTTGGATTCGACATCGACCATCCCTGACCTGAACGACACTCTGGGCGACGAGACGTTGGACTCCACCAATGAGGTGACGTGATGGCCGACATGACACAGGCGCTGACCGTCATGGAACGGCAGCGTCAGGCGCTGGTCGACGCCTACGTACAGCGTGCGTGGAACATGTGGAAGTCGCTCGACCCCGCCGACTGGTGGAACGACGCGATAACACAGGGCGTGTCCGCGTGGATAACACAGAACCAGATCGCGTTCATCAAAGCCATGCGTCATCTGGGCGTCTCCTATGCGGACGTGATGCTCGGCATGGTGAACGTGCCTTCGGATGGTCAGATTCCCGAATACATCGTCACAAGGGACAACACCGACCCGTGGGCGGTGAGCGTGCGTCCTGCCGACGCCTATCGGAGCATGGCCGTAAGGGACCCGTCGATACGCCCGCTGGCATGGGACAATCTGGACGATTACGTGCAGAAGGCCGTCGATGATTGGCTTGACGCCGCCGTGAAACGGTTGACGGACAATGCGAACACCGATGGTCAGATAGCCATGAACAGTGCGGCCACGCAACGATTCCACGGTTCCGGCGTCAGAAAATACCGTAGGGTCATACACCCCGAGCTTTCCAAGACCGGCACGTGCGGCCTGTGCGCCGTCGCGGCCACGAACGTGTTTTCCACGGCCGACCTTCTGCCCATGCACAACAACTGCAAATGCACCGTCGCCCCGATCACCGCGAACAATGACCCCGGTCTGAAACTCAACCGGGAGGATTTGGACGCCATCTACAGGAAGGCTGGCAGCACGTCAGCCGCCGACCTGAAAAGCGTGCGCGTCATCATGGAATCGCATAGCGAGATCGGGCCGATTCTCACGCAGTCCCAGTGGCGGCGTGAATACGATGACGGCACTCCCGCGCCGGAATGGCATATCCCCGACCTGAAGATGACGCGCACCGCGTTGCAGCGCATGTACGCGAGGGCTATGGAGTTCCAACAGCATTATCAGAAAGTGCTGGATACGGGCGAGGAAGACGATTTTCCATTCGAGGGTCGAAAGTACAGCTTCCGGCCTTCGGTGCATTTAAGACAAGCCATGTCCTATCAGAGGGCATGGCTCCAATACCTGCGGTCGACCCTCGGTTTGGCCGCGTGAATGAAAGGGGCGGGCGGATGCCTACCAAGGAAGAACAGAACACTGCCGAAACCGAAACGGTTCAGCAGTCTCAGCCTGAAACGGGCGCGGCAGAAACGACCGCCGACATTCAGGAAAACAATGAAAACGTCAAGCCGGAGGAAAACCCCGGTGACAACGAGCTCGCCAAGTGGAAGGCGATGAGCCGTAAGAACGAGAAGCAGGCCGAAGCGAACCTCAAGCAGGTGCAGCAGGTTCAGGCCGAGCTTGCCCAGGTGCGTGCCGACAACGCGCGTCTGATTGCGAAGAGCACGTATCCGCAGGTCACTGACAAGGTGTTTGAAGCCCTGTACAAGGGTGATGGCACGCCGGAGGATATCGCGGACTTCGCCAAGTCCTATGCGGAGCTCAACCCCATCCAACCCGGTTCGCCGTTGAGCGTTCAGCCGAACGGCCGCGTTCAGGTGCCGGAAGCCGAGGCTCTTCGCAACGTAGGCCGAAAGGCCGAGAACCCCGAAGGCGAGTTCAATCCGAAACCAAAGCGCGGCGACGCCTACAAGCGTGCGATGGACCGTCAGAACGCCCGCCGCCGCAACCATAACAAGCAAACCAAATGAAAGGAGCCATACTCATGGCGCTTCCTATTGAAATGGTGCATGGCACCGGCCTGACCACCGTTGAGGAAAACAATGAGTGGCGTTTCGGCGAGCAGACGGGCGGCGTGGTCTCCGTGACCATCGTCCCCGAACTGTTCAACGTCGATGACGAGACTCTGCGCAACAAGTACCTGACCGGGGTCAGCCCGACAGCCACGACCATCTACATCCGTTCCGGTATTCCGCTCGCCAAGATCACGAGCGGCACCAACAAGGGCGCTTACGGCCCATACGACCCGAACGCTACCGATGGCCGTCAGACCGCCATCGCCGGCCTGTTGGAGTCCGCCGTCGCCGTGAACGTCACCTATTCCGGCTGGCAGGTCGATGACACCTATGTGGGCCTTCGCTACCGTGGCGACATTATCAAGAGCAAGCTGCCGGTCGTTCCCGCCGACGAGGCCAAGTGGGGCGGCTGCTTCTACGATGTCGAGGATGATGCTGTCACCGCATTGTCCGGTTCGGCTGGCGCTGCCGGTTCCGCTGGTGTGGGCGTGAAGTCCATCACCTTGACCAAGAACACCTCTGGTGCCATCACCGGTGGCACTTGGGTCGGCACCGACAACAAGTCGAACACCATCACCATCGCCTGACACCCCGTCTAAACCGATTCTTTGAAACCCGCCCCTCGTGGCGGGTTTTCTCATATCTGAAAGGAAATATCCAATGGCATTGGACAAGGAAATCTTCCCGCCGAGCGAAGCCACCGAGGTTGCGCAGGCGGGCTTCGATTACGTGAACGGCATTCTCCCGTTCTCCACCATGTTCCCCATCCAGTCCAATGACGGCGAATGGACCGTCTCTTGGACGCCGAATCTGCCGACGCTCTCCACGAACGCCATGCAGCGTCGTGCGCTGGACGCCGAGATCGGCCACACTTCGATGGTCGAACAGTCCGCCGAACAGCATACGGGCCTTCTGCCCCTGTCCGGCATGGACCACATCACCGAACGTGATATGGCCAAGCACGCGAACGACAAGCAGTTCATCCACGACAAGGCCGAAGCCAAGACCACGCATCTGGGCCAGACCGCCGGCGTGACCCTTGAACTTGAGTCCATCTCCGCGATGATGGATGGCAAGATCACCATCAACGAGAACGGCGCGAACGTTGTCTACTCGTTCGGCCGTCCGGCCAAGCAGCATAATCAGACTCCGACCACTCTCTGGTCCCAGGCTACTTCCGACCCGATTGCCGACGTTCAGGGTTGGATTGAGGTCATGCGCAAGAACAAGGGCCGTACACCGCACGCCGCGTTCACCACGTCGAAGGTCATCGACGCATTGCGCGTCAACGAACAGTTCCGTCAGGAAGTGTCCGGCATGGACTTGGCTCATTCCAAGTCACGACTGTCCCGCGACGAGGTGCTGGGCGTTCTCGCCAGCCAGCTCCAGCTGAACGACGTGCGTATGCTCGACCTCGAATACGAGAACCTTGAACTGGACGGCGGCTTCAAGATGGACGTGGACACCACCACGCTCATCCCCGATGCCACGTTCGTCATGCTTCCCTCGTTCAACGACCCGACCCTTGGCTTCACCGCTTCCGGCCCGACCGCCGAAGCCCAAAACTCCGAGTATGAGATCAGCAAGAGCGTCAACGACGGTCTTGTCGCCGCCATGCTCTCCCATCAGGCTCCGGCCAACTACGATATCTGGGTCAACGGCTCCGCGCTGCCCGTATTGCAGGATGCCGTCAGCACGTTCAAGGCCAACGTCCTGTAGGAGCCGTCATGGCAAGCGTTGACGGCATCGACTGGATGAAACACATGCAGGTCAGTCTGCTTGACCAGCCCGGGCTAGCCGACGCCTATCCGAACGAATGGGTGAAATCACGTTGCCGTATCGCCGCCGAAATAGCGTTGACCGAATCCGGCAACGCGGAACCCCGCCTCAATTCGGGCGACCTGAGCGAGGACACGTTCGCCTACGTGGTCTGCTCGATGGTGATTCGCGTCATGCGATGGCACCGGCTCAAATCCGAGTCGAACGGCAACTATTCGTATGAGGAGCATGACCCCCAGCCTAATCCGCCCGCCTATGATGCCAGTCCCAACCTGTATGTGAGCAAACGCGAAAAGCAGTTGCTTGACGGTTACGCGGAGGGACACGGCCCCGTAGGCACCATTGGTGTCGGGTTGAGCCGAATCTACGGATTGTGAGGCCCTATGGCCGATGAAACATTGGACTTGGGACACCTTTACGACGGTGTTGATTTGGATGAACTCGGCGGCGGGCACCTGTACGACGATACCGAGTTGGAGCCTCGTATCACGGATGACCTTCTGCACCGCGACATGATCGTGGTGCAGCCGATGAAACCGGTCGAAACCGTCTACGGTTCCGGCACGGTGCCGGATGGGGACGCCTCCTACTGTTACTGCTCGTTCGAGCCTCGAATCAATAAGAACAGCACGTTTTCCAAGAACTGGGCGCAGGACACCACGCCGCAAACGACCGGTGGCCTGCGTGAGGATGCGTTGGCGATCGTTCTCGCGCCGGAATGGCATGGGGACATCAACACGCAGTTCTGGCTCGATAACGCCTGTTACGAGGTTGACGGCCCGCCTATGGAGATGCGTCACGCCTCGGATGCCGCCCACCATTGGAACATCACCGCGAGGTGCATCGGCCATGCGACCGAGGACAACGGGTTGAAACCGCCTGTCCCGCCCGAGGGGAGCCGCACATGGGGTACGTGAACTTGAAGCCCGCGAATGTGCTGAACCGTGACATGGCGATACTGTTCGGAGCCGAAGCGACCCGTCCCGTGGCGGAGAAGGTCGAAGCGAAAGCCAAGGCGCTGGCCGACATGAAGGCGAAGCATTCGTCCGTCGCCAACCGCATCGACATCAGCACTCACGCTCACGGCACGCACACCGCCGTCATCATGAGCGTCAAGGGCCGTGACGGTTCCGAGATCGCCTCCCACTTGGAGTTCGGCTACTTCAACCGGTGGCTGGAACACAAGTACGGCATCAAAAGCCCGCTGGCTTGGATGCCGGGATTGTTCATCATGTCGGAGGCGAAATATGTCTGACCCCACGATATTCGACCTTTCCGTAAGGGAACAGTTGGATGCGGTCGCCATGACACGCGCCTACCTGGACGCCGTCGAATGGAAGAACCGTGATTTCAGGCCGGTCATCCAACCGGAGGTCACGCCCGCCACGGATTCGCTCCTGTTGTCCCATGACGTGATTCTCTACCATTGCGGTGCTCCTGAGCAGCCCGACTGGAATCTGAAGGCTTGGATATGGCAGTACACGCTGTCTTTGACGGTGTTGGGCCGTGACCCGGAACGGGTGGCCCGCATCTGCGGATGGCTGCACCGTTGCATATCCGCATGGCCCTACCGGCCCGGCACCGACTATGGGAAGATCGGGCGGATAGTGGACAATCCCGGTTTCGAGTCCCGGTCTTCCGGCGACATGACCAGTTCCAAAAGCATCGTCGCGTGGACTTCCACGAAACGCATACAGGCCGCGTCCCCACGCGGCTGACCTTATCTGAAAAACCATCAATCACACAATCAGACCCCGCACGCCTACACGGCTGCGGGGTTTTCCATATTTGAAAGGAAAACGATATGGCTGACGAAATCGGCATCCACGACGACGGCGTGTTGACCGCCGTCCGAGGAACGATCTTCATGGCGAAGGCCGAGACCATCATTACCTCCGCACTGCTCAAGCAGTTCACCGTCGAGGCGGCGACCGTGGGCGTGGGCGACGGCATGTGGACGAACCTCGGCCACATGTCGAACGACAACCTGCCCGAGTTCGCGTTGGACGGCGGCGACACCACCACGTTGAGCACTTGGCTCAAGGCGGCGTTCCGCACCCAGTACGCCCAGACCACCGGCACTGTGACGTTCAATTCGGTGCAGGGCGACAAGGGCACGTTCAAGACCTTCTACAACGCGGTCGATATGACCGGCGCCGGCGTGGCCTTCTCCTTGGAGAAGACCCCCATCAACAAGTCCCTGTTCATCCTGTGGTCCGACACGAACACGACCGGCCGTGCCGGCCTGCTGCTGCCGAACTCGGACATCGCGTTCTCCAGTCTGCCTGCTCTTTCCACGGATTCGTTCGTGGAGTTCTCCGCTCAGGCGAACATCAAGACATCCAGCGTGCTTCCGCATGACAAGAACGGCAAGTTCACGTCCGTCGCCTACTTCGCGCCGTCCGACTTCACGGTCTGACCCGTCTCTTCCTTGCCGCGTCTCCTATCCGCGCGGCAAGGAACCCCCTCTTTCCACGGATAGGGCTTTTCAGAATCATTCTTTTCCACGGATAGGAGCCGATGATGGCAGAGAACACTAAGAACACGACCGACAACGCGAAGATGCCGGAGACATGGGACGAGCTCAAGGAACAGCCGCTGTTCGCGGGACTGCCCGACATGGCGAAGCCGCAGGAGCTGAACGTGGCCCAGTCCGCCGAGTTCTCGGTGACATGGCAGCGCATCTCCGAACGCAACGGGAAACTGGGCGACATGGGCTTATTCGGCGACGATGAGGCCGACAAGCCGAAGAAGAAGCCGAAGTACGACGAGTCCGAAGCCGTCATCCTCATGGCCGAGATCGTGCAGTACGCGGACATGTTCTACCGCGAAATCGCGGCCGACGAGAAGCAGTGGGACGAGTTCACCCGTGGCCGCACCTTGGAGAACCTGTACGTGCTGCTGGTGTCCCTGACCACGTTCTATTCGGTGGCACTGGGAAAATCAAGCGCCTCCAAGACGCGCTTGGAGAATGCAGAGTAGCGGTCTCGGCCGACTTCCAACGCTTCTACAACATCAACCTCCCCGCCAGTATGGGCCGCATGGAGCCGTCATGGCTGTGCGACCTGCTGGACGGTTTGGAGGGCGTTGACGGGAGCCTGTACCGCGCGTGGATGGCCGAACACCATCCGCTCCCACGGGAAGACGCGAAAAGCATGCCGCGTCTTTCCTACCTCACCTACGGGCAGTCGCAGATGCTGATGCTCAGCATGACGAACCAGCTTGAGATGATTCGCGTGATGATCGCCCGCATGATGGGCGACAAGAAGTCGAAGCCGCAGCCCGTCTATCCGCCCGGCACCGTGGTCAAGCCCGATTCGGTCGGGCCGAAATCGTTCTCCACGGCGGGCAAGTCGTTCGCCCAGATCACGGGCATGTTGGGTGCCGTGTTCGGCGGCAACAGTTTCTAGCAGAAAACCCCTCGCATTCCACGAGGGGTTTTCGTTTATCCTCCCGGAGGTTTTCTCATGGCCTTGTATTCCGCTGGCGCGGTCGGCGTCGATATTCGCCCGGACACCGATAATTTCTGGAAGATTCTCAATGCGGAACTGCATTCTCGCCACCCCGAGGTCACCGTTGATGTGAACACGAAGGGCGTCGCACGCGCCAAGGAGCAGATGCGCGACCTTGACGGCAAGACCCTCACCAACGTGGTGAAGATCGACGGCGACCCGTCCGGCTTGCGTGCCATCGACAAGGCCATGCAGGCCCAGCGGAAGCAGTGGGAGAAGAAGCCGGTCACCAGCAGGTTCGACTTGGACGATACGTCGTTCAATGAGAAGATTCACCGGCTTTCCAACCAGATCAAGCGGACCGCCGGCCAGACGGAGGTGTTCGTCAAGAAGTCGCAGAAATCCGTGGCCGACAGTCTTCAGGACAGTCTCTCCCGCATGCGTTCGGCACGCGCCTTCTACGACAAGGAGGCCACGGCCGCATCCCGCAGGCAGACCATGCTCATCAAGGACGAGCACGCCGCCTACGACATGTACGCGGAGGCCATCGAGAACGGGCGCAAACGTCAGGAGCAGTTGACCCGCAGCCAAGCCGATGTCAGTAAGACCCTTGACTGGTCCATCAAGAAGATGAAGGAGCTGCGCGAGGCCGGGAACATCGACACCGCGAACTGGTACAAGAACAGTCGCATCCCCGAGCTGCGCGAACAGCTCAAGGGCCTGAAAGCCGACCTGAAGGCGGTAGGCAAGGAGATAGCGGAGAACAAGAAGGCGCAGGACAAGCTCTTCTCCGCTGATTTCGACAACAAGGTAGCGGCACAGCAGCGTCTTATCGACTCCAACACCAAGAAGTGGGAGAAGGCGACCGACGCCATCTCCAAGTATTCGGACGCCGAGCTCATGCGCAAGGCGCGGCTCAAAGACTTCAACCGTGAGAACGACCGGCTGTTCTCCGGCCTGAACAAGATTCTCGACCTTGAGGAGAAGTCCGAGAAGCTGAACCGCAGGCAGCTCCAGCAGCTGTCGAAGCTCACGGCCGGCCAGAAGGCGTTGGCCGAGGTGTTCGAAGACACGGGAACCAGCGTCAAACGCCTCAACGCGGTACAGAACGATTCGCGCCGCACGATGGACAAGCAGCGCAAGACCGCCCGCGAACTGACCAGCCTGTTCGACGAGCAGGAGACCCAGATCAACGCGCTTTCCGCCGCGTTCCAGAAGTTCAAGCCCATGGGCATCGACAAGAACCTCGGCAAGGAGCTCAACAATACCTTCGACCAGCTGAAGAAGCTGCGCGACTTCGCATCCCGCAAGCCGATCACCGCCAAAGCCACATTGGATAAGACCCAATGGGACAAAAAATACGCGGAACTGATGTATGACGCGGAGAAGCTGCGCGCCAAACTCGACCGGGAGCATGAGGTCAACGTCCGCGTCAAGGTGTGGGAGGACAACGCCGACAAGCTCGAAGCCCGGTTGGAGAAGCTGCGTCATACGCGCCTCGACATTCCCGTGGACTGGCAGGTCGATCAGGAACGAATCATCGCGTCGATGCGTGAGACCGCCGCCAAGATCAAAGCCAATCCCGAACGTCGTTGGGAGCTTGAAGCCGACCTCGACCTGCAAATGCATCGCGCCGAGGAGAAGCTGAAGAAATTCGAGGACAAGAACGACGAGCTGAAGATGGATTTGGACTTGGAGACCGCGTTGGCCCGAGCCCATCTCGCCTACTTCACCCGCCCCCGCACCATCGACATCTTCGCTAATTTCAAGGGCACTGACCTTGGCAAGATTTTCTCCGGCATGACCAGTGGTGCGACCGGTTTGAAGGGCGTGCAGAACCAGTTCGACAGTCTTGTGAACCTGTTCGACAAGCTCGACAAGGTGGTTCCCAAGTGGTCGATTCTCGGTGCCGGCGTCACCGCGTTGGGTGCCGGACTCCTGAACCTGGGACGCACTGCGGGCGGTGTCGGCGTCAGCCTCGTGTCCATGAGCAAGGCCGCGTTGGCCGCTCCCGCCGCGTTGGCTGGTCTGGCGTCCGCAGGCTACGTGGGCTACCGGGTGTTCGGTGATTTGAAGGAAAAGTTCGATGTTACCAAGACCTCGCTGGCGAACCTGAACAAGGAGTTGGGCGACAACGCTTGGAACGAGTACGGGGATAACCTGTACCGTCTCGCCAACGACGTGGCCCCCTCACTGTCCAAGGGTTTGAATGGTATCGCCGTCGAGGAAGGCAAGGTGCTCAACGGGCTTATCGACGTGGTGCGCCAGTCGAACGAGGCCGACCAACTACCGCGTATCTTCGAGAACACTCGTCTCGCGGTGTCCGAACTGAACCCGGGCTTGCAGTCACTGGCCCGCGCGTTCCTCGGCTTGGGCGACCAGTCCAGCCAGTATCTGCCCCGCATGGCCTCCTACATTTCCGACGTGGCCGAGAAGTGGGCGAACTGGGTGGATACCGCCGAACGTACCGGTCAAGTCTCTAAGGCGATGGAAAAGGCCATCGAACAGGGCGGCTATCTGAAATCGTCCGTGTTCGACCTGATAGGCGTGTTTGAGGGCACGTTGGGTACTCTGGCGAAGACCGAGAACGGTATCCAAGGTTTTTCCGAGGCTTTGGAGAAAGCCAACAAGGCCGTTCACACCATCAAGTTCCAAGAGACTTTGGAGGCTTGGAGCGCTGGTGCGCAGGACGCGCAGGACAAGATGCGCAACGCTTTCAAGGATATTGGCGACGCCGCGTACTCGTTGAAGGACACCACTCGCGCGGTGTTCGGTGACGCGGGCCAGATCGTAGGCGAGGGCATCACTGGGTTGAGTCGCGTGTTGCAGCAGTCCGGTGGTGGAATCCGCGATTTCAGTTCCGGTGTCCGCGACGGGTTCAGCCAGGTGTTTGACGCGGTGGGTGACGCGGGCCCCATGTTCTCCGATTTGGCGAGCATGGTGGGCCAGTTGTCGCGCACGTTCGGCGGCACGTTCGCGTCCGCTTTGCGTACCGTGAGCCCGCTTATCAGCACCATCGCCAAGGGTGCCACCGGCGTGGCCCAAGCGTTCGACTCGTTGCCGGGGCCGGTGAAAAGCATCATCACATTGTGGGCCACGTTCGGTCGTGCGGGCAAGACGGCGTTCGAGTCGTTGAAGACCGGCATGTTGCAGAACATCCAGTCCACGATGCGATACCAGAAGATGCTCAGCGAACTGGGTTTGAGCGCCGAACAGGCGTCCGTGAAAATGGGCACCCTGATTAAGGCGATGAACCAGTTGCGTTCCGGCAATTATGCGGGTATTCTGTCCGGTGCCATCAGCGAGGTCAATTCCCTCGGCATGGCGGCGGAAGCTAACTCGAAGAAGCTGCTCCTTCCGGGGAACGCTGCCAAGGAGACTTCCAAGGACATGGGCGGCTTGGTCGGTGCGAACGGTCAGGCCATCGCCTCCATCCGTTCGGCCGGGGAGCAGGCCGAACAGCAGTCCGGCAGGTTCGGTTCGTTGAAGACCGGCGTGAAGAACCTGTGGGATGCGTTCGGCGGCTGGACGACGGTTGCCGGTCTGGGAATCAGCGCGGGCATCGCCGTCATCGGCAATGCGATATCCGACTACACGACGAAGGCGGAAGCATCCAAGCAGGCGATGGACAAGGTCATCGACGGCATGAAGGGCATCAAGTCCAACGCCAAGGAGGCGGCGGACGCGTTCAACGATTTCAAGTCGGAGACCACGAAACAGTGGGATGACCCGTCGCTCCTGTTCGGCAAGGACGGTGGCGGCGCGGTCACTGAATGGCTCGTCAAGGTCAGCGGCGGCTACACGTCCGCAGCCGACGCGGCCAAACGTCTGGGCATCAATACCAGTACGCTGACCGATGCGGTCAGCGGCAACGAGGCCGGCTACAAGAAGCTCGTCAAACAGTTGGAGGCGCAAAGCAAGGAGACATACAAGGCCAGCGACCAGTACGGCATGATGGTCGAGAAGCAGACCGATGCCGCCATCGCCGCCGACACGCTGTTGCAGGCGTTGAAGAAGCAGCACAAGGAAGGCTTGGAGAAATCCGTCAAGGAGCAGATGAAATATCTGCGTTCCCTCGAACAGATCTCCGATTCCTCCTCCGCGCTGTCCGACAAGCTCAGCTCGCTCGCCACGACGGTCAAGGCGAACGGTCAGGCGTTCAAGGAAAACGGCGAACTGGCTGACGCCAACAACGCCGCCTATGTGCGCACCGAAAAGGCGATGAAGGATGTGGCCGCTACCGCGTTGCTGTCCGCCCATCAGCTTCTCTCCTATGGTGAGAAGAACGGTCAGGTGGAGGAGTACACGCAGAAGGCCGCAAACTCCATTTATGAGGCGCGTGAGGCCATCGTGCAGCAGGCTCAGGCCGCTGGCATGAGTGAGGAAGCTGCTGAAAGGTACGCTGATTCGCTTGGTCTGATTCCCTCTGATGTGGGTACCACGATCACCGCTCATTCGGAAATCGCCCAAGATGCGGTGGATAAGCTCGTGCAGGGCATATCCGGTCTGACCGATGGTGAGAAAGAGATCGTTATCCGGCTACGTGAAGCTGGAGTGGTCACCACGTTGGACGGTGTTCTCAGTCTTGTTGAGCAGCTGATGAAAGGCGACTTGTCCGAGAGGGACCTCACATTGCTGTTGAACGCGAAGGGCAATGCTCGCTGGGAGACAGGCGAGGTCAAGGAGAATCTTCTTGCTCTCGGCATGTCCAAGAAAGCCTACAAGTGGCTGTTCTCAGGTGAGGGCAACGCTGAGGAGCGCATGCAGAAGGTCAGGGACGAGCTCGGCTATCTGAACCTGACCGACGAGCAGATACAGTGGATTCTCGACTGTATCGACCACGCTTCCGGCAAGATAAAGGACGTGGAGAAGAATAAGGTTCCCGCCGCCAAGGGCGTCAGCTTCAACATCGACGCCAACGATGATGACGCTCAGGTGAAGCTCGCTACTTATCAGTCTCTTGACGGCCAGCCTATCGCACGCGCGAAAGCGTATGTGGATGGCGACAATACGGACGCCAACGAGAAGTTCCAAGAGGTCAGGTTCTATGACGGGTTGACCATCGCCCGCCCGTGGGGTCGTGTTCTTGGAGAGAATGAGCAGGCTCGTCAAGCGTTCAAGGACACGGCAGCGTATGACGGTGTGACCATTTCACGGCCTTGGGGTCGCGTTCAAGGTGAGAACGAGGGTGCACGCAAGGCGTTCCGTGACACCGCATGGTACAACAACATGACTCTCGCCACAGCATGGGGTCGTGTGCAGGGCGACGATGGTCCGGTGAAAACAACGTTCCAGTATTGGCGTCGGCAGTCCGGCACTGTTCTTGCCACCAATTATGTGGATATTGTCACTCGTCACAGCAGTGATGGCAAGGTCTCCGCCGCTACCGGTGGTCGTATCTATGGTCCCGGTACTTCCACTTCCGATTCGATTCCGGCGATGCTGTCCAATGGTGAGATGGTGCTTCGTGCCGCAGCCGTCAAGAAGATTGACGCCTTGTATGGCAGGAGTTTCCTGAACACGTTGAACGCGGTCGGCAGTGTGGAGAAAGCCATGCAACCGTCCGCGTTCGCGTTGAACGCTCGCAGGAAGTCTCAGGCGTATGCGACCGGTGGCCGCGTATCCACGGCGAACGGCTCGTGGAATGTCGAAGTCAACCCGGTGATAAAGGTCGAACTTCCCGCGAATACGGGGAACACGACGAACAACACGGTGACTATCAACGGCGTGGAGTCCTCCGACCGGAGGATAGCCGACGCGGTGGAAACCCTTGTCGCTTCCGCCACCCGGAAACGCAACATGCGTCCGCGCTGACCGTCAGAGAACCGTTGCAAGCCAGTTTGTTTCAGCTTGCAACGGTTTCCTCCTGTTTCCTAACATCGTCAAGAAAGGTTTGTCATGGTTGAAGGTGCCGGCAATATCATCGGCGGCGGCTGGCGTTGCTGCGTACAAGCCGATATCGTCTCGCAGAACGAGACACAGGCCGTCATAGGCGTGCACATCATCTACCGTCGCACCGACCCGTCGCGCTGGGTGGCGTCCGATGCCGTGTCCGGTGGCGCTTGGGTCGATGGCGTGAGCACGAGCACGAACACGGTGAACTTCGGCTACCGGTCCTTCAACGGCGACGTGGATTTACACACCCAGCAAGTGACCGTCACGAAGCAGGAGTCCGCGCAGACGTTCTCCTGCCGCGCGTTCCTGAACATCCCATATGGTTTGCCGGGACGGTCGGAAGCGCATGTGAACCTCACGGTTCCCGGCATCACGTATGCGAAACCGAACCCGCCGAAGAACGTATCATGGACGCGGGTCAATGATTCAAGCGTGAAGGCCGCATGGCAGTCGAACTATGATAATGCGGCGCGAAAATATTGGAAGCAGATCTACGCAGACCAGTGCGTCGGCTTGAACGGCGGCACACAAGGCGCGTGGGGTCTGGTCAAGACGTTGAACTGGGACGCCTTGAACTATTCGTACACGGGGTTGAAGGCGAACGCCCGATACCAGTTCCGTGTCGCGGCCCAGAACCCTGGCGGAGTGTCCGACCATGTGTACTCGGGCTACATCTACACGACGCCGGCCGCCCCCGTGGCGGTGAACGCGGTGAAACTGTCCGAACAGTCCGTGCGCGTGACCGTGGATGCGTCGAAATCGTATGTGCATGGCATCAGACTGCGGCGCAGGGTGAACGGCGGCGAATGGGCCGACATAACCGGAGGCACCCCCGGTGCGACGGCCGAAGGCTGGCTTCCCGACATAAACGGAATCCAGAACGTCACGTGGACCGACACCGCAGCTCCTGCGGGCCAAGTCCAGTACGCGGCGTTAGTGGGAAGACCTGTCTACGGCGATGACAACTCCAAGACCACGCTCTTCTCCGACTGGACGTACAGCAACACTATCCAGACGGCCGTGGCCCCTTCCGCGCCGACGATTCTGAACCCGACGCAGAACGGCGCGTATGTTGTCAATCAGCCGATGACGGTCGCTTGGAAACCGAATCATCCTGACGGTTCCGCCCAATCCGCCGCGCAGGTGGAGGTCACCGACCCCTCGGACGTTACGGTCATCGAAGAGCAGACCACGAACACCAGTTATCAGCGCACGCCCAAAAGCTGCGGCTCGTATAGGATTCGCGTGCGCACCAAGGGCATCCACGCCGACTGGGGCGCATGGTCGAACTACGTGACCTTCACGGTCGCGAAATATCCGAACATCAGCATCAACAAGCCTTCCGGCACCATTACGGCGACACCGTTCACCGTGGCGTGGACCGTGGCGGACGATACGGGCGTCAGCTCGCAGACGCTCATCATCCAGTCGGACGGCGTGGAGAAATACCGGAAGACGATGGACGGTTCCACGCGAAGCCTGAGCATCGGCGCAAACCAGTATCTGCCGAACAACAATTCGACGTTGACCATCACGCTCGTGGTGCGCGGCGGTTCCGGCTTGGAATCCAGCACGAGCGTCGTGAGGGACGTGGACTGGCCGGACCCGGCCGAGCCGATGGCCGCGATAGAGTCGAACAATGATTACGCGGCGTTGGTCATCGTGTCGTTCGGCGTGTCGGAGGAAGGCCAGTCGGAGACGGTCAGCGCATCCGTCATCCGTGTCATGCCTGACGGTTCGGAGGTGCTTATCGCCTCGAACCTGGTGGACCAGCAGTTGGCCGTGGACCCCATTCCCCCGTTGAACACCGACTTCCATTACAGGGTGGTCGCGTATTCGGCTATGGGCACGACCATCGCACGCATGGTGGACGCGCGCATCGAATCCGGGTTCGGAGTGTTGAACTTCGGCACGGATGCGGGTCAGACGTTATTGCTCGGCTATAACAACACGGTGTCTCATAAGCGTTCCCATTCGACCAGCGAGTTTCATTTCGCGCGGGGCGACGGGGCGAATGCTCTGCCTTCCAGCTACGAATTGGACCAGTTGGATTCCACGGTGAGCGTCACCGGCGTATGGGAGTGGGACCAAGCGTTGTGGCTGCGGATACTCTCGTTGGCTGACGGATACCCTTACGCATGGTATCGGGAGCCTTCCGGCCTGCGTGTCTACGTGAAGGCGGAACAGTCCGTGAGCGTTGACATCGCGGACAAGAAGAACATCAGCTATTCCGCCGACCTGACCCAATTGACATGGGAGGAGCCCGTCCTATGAGTGATTGGAGCAAGCCTTTCAAGGTCGCCTACCGTGTGATGCGAGTCAACAGGAACACGGGTTTGGAGACCGGACGGTTGGATTGGGTGATATCCGGGGGCAGCATCGAACGCAACCAGGACACCAATATCTGCGAATCCGGTTCCCTGACCGTGGAGGGGGCGACCGACCTGGGCACCGACCGGCTACGGATATGGGCCGACTGCACGTGGCATGACGGTTCCACGGCAAGTGTGCCGTTGGGCACGTTCCTTCCCAACATCCCCAAGCGCAGCGTGAACGGCAAGGAATCTTCCAGCCAACTGGATTTGTACGGGCTGCTGCAAGAAGTCGATGACGACATGTTCGAGTCGCCGATAACGATAGGCAAGGGCAAGAAGGCCGTGACCGCCGCCGCCGACATCCTCAAGGGATGCGGGCTTCAGGTCGCGGCCTACAATCCCGGCAATTACACGCTGAAGGATAATTGGACGTTCGGTTTGAGGTCCGATAAGGACAAGGACAAGGGCAGCACCAAGCTTGACGCGGTGAACGATCTCTTGGATTTGGCCGGATACTCCAGTGCGAGAACCGACGAGTACGGGCGCGTCATATTGGAGAAGTATGTGGAGCCGAGCAAACGCCAGCCGAAATGGACGTTTCAGGAGGGTGCGAACGCCACGTTCCTCACCACCATGACCGACGAACGCGACCTGCGTGAGGTGGCGAACGTGGTGAAGGTCACCTACTACAACACGGACAAGGAATACGTTTCGACCGCGATTGACGATGACCCGGCTTCGGAGTTCAGCACTGTCAGCCGTGGCCGCAGGGTGGCTCACGCCTACGAGTATTCCAGCATCCCCGACGAGGTGACTACCGACGAGCAAGGCAGGAAACTCGCCTCGGACAAGGCGTTGGAACTGCTACGCACCGAACAATCCGTGATTCACAGGGTCACGTTCACGCACGTGTACGCTCCTTTGAATCTGACCGACGTGGTGGACTTGGAGTATCCGACCGGCTCGGTTTCCGGCAGGTTTGCGATACGCGCGCAGAATATCACTTTGGAGGCCGGTATTCCCATCGAATGCGAGGCCCGTACCTTCCAGCGTCCAAGCGAACCAACAACAGTGAAGGCATAAATGCAGTCGAACCTGATAAGGGCCGGCAATCGTCTGGCCGAAATCATGCCCTCCCAAGTGGGGGCGGAAGCCACCATCACGCGCATCGGCACCATCAACACGGTGTACGACACAGGAGGGTATTGGACCGCTGACGTGGATATGAGCGGCGGCACGCTCATGGGATTGCAGATGACCACGGATTGTGTGGGAGCCCGAGCCGGTGACAGGTGCGTGGTGGAAACCTACGCGAAAGTCGCCATCGTCACCGGCATCCTTGCGCGTCCGGGGTGCGGATGCTCCCCCTTGTTTGAGTGGTCGAGCACGTGGAGTGGTACCCCTGGGACTGAGCCTGAGAGTGGTTATCTTGAGAAGACTGCGACTGTTACTTGCGGGGGGCTTATCCTGTGCGAGGTTGCGGCCGCGATCAGCGGTACCGGCGAATACAATATGGCGTTCGACTTCTTGGACGCGAACGGTGAGCGTAAAGCGTATTGGTGTTCCACGTCGCCGCAGAAGAACGGCGGCACGTTGAGGTGGGTTGCTTCCGGTTCTGTGCGGTTGCCTTACGGCTCGTACACGGTGAAGCTCACGACGTTTCATTGGGGCACGGTTTCCATTGTCGGCAATGATTCGTCTGGTAATAGTCTGCGTTGGCGTGACGCATCGTTAGGGGTTGAAGGTGTTTCGCGTTATGCGCGGTTGCGTATGGCGTGAAGTGGACGTGTCCCGCCTTGCCGTTTGTTGTAAGCATAATACGTAACGCCTGACGATAGTCAGTTGACTTAGCCTCACACCATATCGTGTGGGGCTTTCCCATATTCGAAAGGACACTGAATGTCCCCTTTTCATGACCTGTTTTCAAGCGCCGAGTTTTGGAGCGCGTTGATTCTCGCGCTCCTCGGCGGTGGCGGCATCGGCGGACTGGTCGGCGCGTGGTCGAACAGCAGGAAAACCGAGGCCGATATCGACGGCATCACCGCCGACGCGGCCGACAAGGCCGTGAAGATTCTCACGGAAAGCATCATCGACCCGTTGCGTGAGCAGGTCGCTTTTCAGGAGACCCAAATCCAGCATTTGGAGGAGGTGCAACGCAAGTATTTCAAGATCGTGGCCTATGTGCGTGGCCTGTTCCATTGGCTGCAATCGTTCTGCGAAGTGACGGAACCCGAGTTTTTGAAACGTCATCCCAAGCCATCGCTGCCGGACGAGCTTCGCCCGGACGTGGCACCCGAAACAATCGAATCCAATAAGGAGGAACAGTAATGACCCAAATCCATATTTCCATTAGGAAGCCGAAGACGGGCGGCTTGGACCCTGTGACCGGTACGCTGCGGTTCCGCCCGGTGCGTCGTCATTTCGACGCGGCGAAGAATCTTATTATCGCGGCTTCGTTCGACGCGAATCTGTCCGAAACGGGTGAGCTGACGGTTGACCTGCTGCCTACGACTCCTGCGTTTGTGTGGCAGGTCGTGGAGTTGGCTGATTCGCCGCAGGCGTACACGCGTTACGTCGAGGTGCCGGACTCCCAGGCCAGGGTCGAGTACGCTGACCTTGTGGAGGTTGACGCCGCCACGTTCGTGCCGAAGGACATGACAGGCTCCCAACTGCTGAAGGTTCGCAGGGCGTCCACCCAGTCGGAGGCGGAGACGCTTTCCGCCCGATACCCGGATGCGGTGGTGCTCTTCGACGAGACCGCCACGACCATGAAGGCCGCTATGGCCATGAGCACGTTGGAGTCCATCACGGCCGAAGCGCAGACGAACGCCGCGTTGGCTAGGAGCGCCATGCTGAGCGCACAGTCCTCGGCTGATTCCGCGACCGCCACCCAGTCCGACCTTAATATCCTCGCGTCGAACGCCAACACGTTGGCGGCTAGCGTCGCCAATGATTCGCAGACCGTGGCCGACACCGCCAACGCGGTTGCGGCGAAGGGCGAATCGGCTATCGCCACCATCGATTCGACGGTGCAGGCAGTCAAGGACAAGGCGGAGGCTGCGACCACCGTGCTGCCTTCCACCGGCACCACCGAAGGCACCACCGACACCGGCACCACCGAGGAAACCACGGAGGAACCCGGCAAGGACTCCACGCCAGCCAAGGCCAAGAAGGCCACCGTGAAGGAGGCCTGACCATGCCAGCCTTTTACGCCGGCAAACGTGTCGGCAAACCGTTGATGGGAGGCCACACGTACAACGCCATGTTCAATGGCAAACTCGTATGGCCCCTCGACAGGGACACGGTCGTCTCCGTCAATATCACGGATGATAAGGGCAAGCCGTTGCCCAAGTCTCTAGCCGTCAACGGCACTTTGAAACTGGGGGCGAAAGCCACGTATGCGGACGGTCATGTTGGCGATCTGCTCACCACCAATGACGTGACGTTCGCGAGCCGGGACACTTCCACCGCCACGGTTTCGGGCAACACGCTCACGTGGCGGCATGGCGGAACCATATTGGTGACGGCCACGGTCAACGGTTTCACTTCCGCCGCCGTGTCCATCAGCGCGGCCTACGCGCCCGAGTCCATCAAGGTCACGGACGATTCCGGCAAACCCATCGACAACATCACCCTGCGCGTCGGCGAGAGCAAGAACCTCAAGGTGACGATCCTGCCCGATGCGGCATCGCAGGAGTTCGCGGCCAGCGCCGCCAGGCCGGATATCGCTGTGGTTGGCGACGCGAAACCGACCGGCATCACCGTGTCGCCGGAATCGTTGACATTGAGGGTGGGCGAAACCGCCAGCCTGAACGTCGACATCCTGCCGGATTACGCGCCGCAGGAGTATACGGCATCCATCAAGGATGTGAGTCTCGCATCAGTCAGACAACAGTAAGGGGCAATATCATGCCAACAACAACAGCGTTTAGGGGGGGGGCTAGTGTCCGCGCCCTCAAGGAGGGCGACACCTCCATCACCATCACCGCAGGCAGCATCGTAAAGACCATCCCGGTCAGTGTATGGGGAAACAAATGGGTGCTGCCCACCCTGCCCGCCACGCGCAACGGAATCACGTTCACCGCGGCCGGCGACGGCATGGTACACGCGAAGGGCACAGCGACCGACTGGGCGACCATCCTCGTCACCCAGGACCTGCCGGCCGGCGAGTACACGCTCGAACACACGCTCGTCGACGGTGTCGGCCTGTTCTGCGAGCTCAAATCCACGGACGGCAGGATCGACCTGTTCTCGCATGGCACGGGCAAGGCGACGCTCCCGGCGGGCGACTACCGGATGCTCGTCAGTGTCTCGCCCGGCAAGACCGTGGACGCAACCATCACCCCAATTCTCAGGAAACTCAACTAAGGCCCCGATATTGGGGCCTTCACCATAAAAGGAGGCCCCAATATGGGCGCACTATCAATAACCGGTATCAAACCGGGGTCCACGAGTCTGAAACTGACCGCCGGCAAGATTACGAAAACCGTGCCGGTCACGGTCAAATCCCGTAACCTGTTCGCCTACGGTCCCGCGTCGGGCAACGGTCTGACCGTCACCGTGGCGCAGGACGGGTCGCTTGATTTCAGCAGCGGCACCGAATCGGTGCCATTGAACAAGGGCGTGCGCTGGAAGTTCGACGTGCCCGAAGACATCGTTGGCGTGCCTCTCATCATCTCCTACACGGGCAATGTGCCCGGAAACCTGATCATCAGCATCTACGCCAACGCGAATAGCCTCGGCGGCGTCTATCAGGGGAAAAACAACACCGTGGTCACCATCCCCAAGGGGACCACAAGCGTCGAGCTGCGCATCTTGCGTGGCGGCGCCACGGCCGGCAGCGTGTCGGGCAACCTGAAAATCCAACTCGAACTCGGGAACACCGCGCACGAGTGGATGAAACCCGATGTCACAAGCCTTGAGGGGGGGGCTATGAGCTAGCGAACCTGTATCCGCGTGTCACCGGACTGCCTAAAACATTAGGCACCAACCCGGGGATCACGGTCACGGCACCGACACCGGGCACGTACCGTCTCAAAGGCTCCACCACGACAGAGGCCGACTCGTGGAATGACTTGACCAGTGTGGTGCATGTGGATGCGGGAACGTACACGATGGACGCCACGGACTGGCCGCTGGGCAACGATTCATGGCTGATGGGCATACAAGCCCATATCTCCCACGACGACGGGAGCGAAGGAGCAAGTGTGTTCGGACCTCGTAACTATGGGCCGAAAACCTTGAAGGCCGGCACTCTCCAATGCAACATTTTCGTCAACACCACGGGCGAGGTCGATAAGACGTTCACTCCCCGCCTTTACAAAATCGACTGATTCTAGCCCCACACCATACCGTGTGGGGCTTTTTCATTGACGGCCCCGAGTGGGCCCCGATAATCCTGACCCACGACCGTGGGCCACAAACAACAATCCATCCCGAGAAAGGGGACATATGGTCAATAACAAGGACAAGCCGAAGCCATGGCATAAGCGCCTGTTCGCCAAGGTCACGGCACTGGCCGCCGCCATCTGCATGATGCTGCTTCCGGCGACCGCGCACGCGGACATGCAGGGCGTGGACATGAGCAACTGGCAGTGCGGCGTAGACGTGTACAACATGCAGGCCGATTTTATCGTGGTCGGCACCACATGGGGCACGGGACAAGTCAACAACAACTGCCTCGTGTCCGGCGTCAACACCGACGCCAACCGCATGATCGCCCAAGCACAAGCCAGCGGCAAGAAATTCGGCCTGTATCACTACGCGATGGGAGGCAACCCGGAGGCGGAAGCCCAGTTCTTCTACCGGAACACGTCGAACTATTGGCGTCACGGCATCGTGGCGCTCGACTGGGAGCTAGACGATAATCCCGCATGGGGCAACTGGGATTGGGTACGCCGCTTCATGGCCGAATGTGAGCGGCTTTCCGGCGGTGTGCGCCCATTGCTGTACACCGGCCCGGTCGCCGGCACCATCCCGCAGGACATCCGCAACCGGTACGGCCTATGGATTGCACAATACGCCAACATGAGCCCGACCGGCTATCAGGCCAACCCGTGGATGATAGGCGCGTACGGCGAGGCCATGCGACAGTACAGTGGCACCGGCGTGGTCAACACGTGGAGTCCGATTGACCTCAACATTTTCCGTGGCGAGGCATGGCAGTGGGATTTGTACGCCAACCCCGCCGGCGACTCCACGCCCCCGGCCACACCGGCCGCGCCCGTGCAGCCGAGCACTCCCCCGGCCGACACCAACACGGGTGGCATCAGCCACGTCATGCAATGGGGAGAAACCATCTGGGGACTCGCCGTAGCCCACAACGCATGGCCGTTGTCCGCATGGCACACGCCTTCCGGTGATATCAACCGCTACTACGTGGGCGACGTCGTAACCTACGGCGGCGGTTCCACCACGGCCGCGCCGTCCAACGGGGTTTCCAAGACCCTCCAGTACGGCGACACCGTGTGGGATTTCGCCACCGCGCACGGCTACAGCGTCAGCCAATGCACCGTACCCTCCGGCAACATCAACGTCTACTACCCCGGTGACGTGGTGACCTGCCGCTAAAACCAACCGATGCCGCCATTACTCCCGATGGCGGCATCACCACTATTTTTTTGATCGGAGCAAAACATGACCGACAACACGCCGGACACCCAACTCGAAGAAATCACGGAAACCGGCACGCCCAATATTCCCGACCATACGGCCACGCCGTACACTCCCGTGTTCAATGACACGGTGCGCACCGTCATCTACGTGGTCACGCTCGTCGCCTCGGTCATCGGACTCGGGTTCATGAGCTTCGGCTCCCCCGAAATCGGCGGTTTCATCAGTACCGCCGCAGGCATCATCGCCGCAGGATTCGGAGTCGCATACAACCCCGTACGCATGGCCGGCAAGTAGCCGCAGCGAATAAACACCGCCCCTCCATCCGGCATAACGCTGGACGGAGGGGCGGTTTTCGCGTATTCAAAACCAAGTTCAAGCCCATGGCAAAGGAACACCGACCACACGGGCCAAGGCATACGCCAATGCAAGCGCGACTATCAGAGCGCAGACCGCGACGAAAACGTAGTCTCCTAGCAGACATGCTCTAAGGAACAATGGATGCTCCCGCGCGAACACCCGCATTCTTTCACCCCTATTCTTATCCAGATGCGTCGAGGTCGCACAGTCGTGGAACAGGTGCATGAACGGACGCCATCGCGCCATACGCACGAACTGGTCCGCATCAGCGACATCATTCGATTGCTTGGCTTGAGGCGAATCCAACGGATCGTTTTCCTCAACCACTTTCGCCGCAGCCACGGTCTTGCTCGCATCCGTGGAGGATATGCCGGATACCGCGTCTAGGTCCGCGTCCGGCGATTCCACAGCGTCGAAACCGGTGTCGTCATAATCCGCCATGTCAGATGTCGGCCCCGTGCTTGCGCAACCGTTCCATGCGTTTTCGAACCGCGGCCAGCGAGACGCCGAAATATGCTGCGGCCGCGATCATCCCATCGTTCTTGACTTTCTGGATGAAATCGTGTTCGGGCATGAGCAGCGCACCGGCGAACTCGTCCGCGTAGAATTCGTGGATGTCGTAATCGTCGGAACGTTTGTCCATGAAAGCGAAATCGTTGTCCTGCGCTATGGTGACTCGTTCCACGAAATGCCCCAGTTCGTGTGCGAGCGTGAACCTGCGTCTTGTCTGTGGTTCGGTGCGTTCCGTGTAGGCTCGGGGCTCGCTGCTGTGTTCCTTGACTATCATGCCGCTGACACCTTCGGGAAGCTCACCGGTGTAGGGCGTGACACCCATGGCCTTGCATATGCTCACGATCTTGACCGGATAGGAGTGGTCCCAGTAATTGTCAAGGGTTTCTTGCGCTTTGCGGCGCGCATCCTGCCACAGTAGGGTCATGACTTCTCCTTCCCAGTATTGACCTGATATCCTATATGTTCAACGTTAACAGGAGCTCAGGCCCAGGCATTCCCTCGCATAGGCTTCAACCTCACGGTTCTCTTCATCGTCACCGATAAGCAGCAGCCATGCTGCGGGAATCTCCCTACGCACGTCCTCCTTGCGTATTTTTTTGATAAGCCCTTGTGACTGTAAGAACATGCCAGTCTGGCTTATACGCTGTATCGCCGACTGTCGCCTTGAGGCAATCAGTCGTCCGTTATCTTCGCGCTGTAGGGCCTCATGGCTGAGGATTCCCATGCTGAACTGTTCTGCAAGATGCCCCCACCCGCGTTCGTAGACACGGCTCGGCAGACCTTTGCGTTGGTTTTCCTCGGTGGGCGGCCAATCATAGGTGATCTCGGCCATAGTGAGCATCATGGCGTATGCCGTCATGTTGGGCGTGGGGTTACCTCGAAACATGGTGAGGAATTTTCCTTCGGCTGATAGGCGCATGACTTTTTGTGCGTTACGGTATCCCAAGGTCTCCATCTTTCCT
>OLPH01000667.1_pt1 | contig 41090 bp, 29 predicted proteins | sample 1672951 | NCBI WGS metagenome assembly OLPH01 (sample SAMEA3136740, study PRJEB25190) | human gut metagenome | reverse complement strand
CTTTTTCAAATACCGTGCTGATCAGGCCCATGCCACGATATGACCGTGGCCGTCGACTTCTTGCGCGAGGTCAACAGCGGCAAGATTGACGCGCTGCCCGGCCGCACCATCGTGGTGGGCGGCGGCAACGTGGCTATCGACGTCGCGCGCAACGCCTGCCGTCTGGGTTCCGAGCACGTTGAGATGTTCTGCCTGGAGAGCGAGGCCCAGATGCCCGCCAGCGAGGAGGAGCGTCGCGAGGCCGTTGAGGACGGCGCGCACATCAGCTGCGGCTGGGGTCCCAAGGAGGTTCACCTGGACGAGGCCGGCCGTGTGTGCGGTATCACCTTCAAGCGCTGCACGCGTGTCTTTGACGACGAGGGCCGTTTTGCGCCCGAGTACGACGAGAACGATCTGCGCCGTGTCGATGCCGATCGTGTGGTCATGTCGATTGGCCAGTCCATTGTGTGGGGCGACCTGCTGGCTGGCTCCAAGGTGGAGCTTGGCCGCGGCCAGGGTGCCCTTGCCGACCCCCAGACCTATCAGACCGCTGAGCCCGACATCTTTGTGGGCGGCGATGTCTATACTGGCCCCAGCTTCGCCATCGATGCCATCGCCGCCGGCCACGAGGCCGCCGTGTCCATCCATCGCTTTGTGCAGCCGGGCTCCACGCTCACCATCGGCCGCAACCAGCGCCGCTACACCGCGCTCGACCGCGACGATGTCGTGATCGAGAGCTATGACAACGCGAGCCGCGAGGTGGCGCATGTTAACCGCGACCGCGAGAAGGCTGCGCCCTTTAGCGAGTATGTTGAGACCTTTACCGAAGAGCAGGTGCGCGCCGAGACCGCCCGTTGCCTGGGTTGCGGTGCCTCGATCGTCGACCCCAACAAGTGCATCGGCTGCGGCCTGTGCACCACCAAGTGCGCGTTCGACGCCATCCATCTGGATCGCGACCGCCCCGAGTGCTCCACGATGGTCAAATACGAGCAAAAGCTCCCAAGCCTCGGCAAGTACGCTCTAAAGCGTGCCATCAAGATTAAATTTGGTCGTAAATAGGTAGCCATGGCGGGTAAGGGGACGGCGCAGACTAGATCTCGTCGTCCCCTTGCTTTGAGTTTGCATCGAATCAACCTCTGCAGAAAGGGTTTCGCCTTGCATGAATTGGGAATCGTCTATCACATCATTCGCGATGTCGAGAACGTGGCGCGCGCCAATGGCGTGCGTCGCGTTTCGAGCGTCACGCTGCTGCTGGGCGAGGTCTCGGGCGTCGTTCCCGACTTGCTACTCGACGCTTGGCGCTGGGCGGCAGATAAAAAGCCCATCACCGAGGGTGCGGAGCTTATCGTGGAGCCCGTTGAGGCCGTGACACATTGCGAGGCGTGTGGCTGCGACTACGCGACGGTCGAGCACGGCAAGGCCTGTCCCCATTGCGGTAGCGGCGAGACCTATTTGCTGCAGGGCCAAGAGGTAATGATCAAACAGATCGAGACCCCCGAAGAGGATCCGGCAGGCGCTGCCCCCGACGGCCCTTCCGACGCGCCCGATGCCGTCGACGCCGCCAACCCACTCCACATCGTCTAGGATCCCCTATAAGTTGCGGTGAAATAGTTCCTAAATCCAGCCTTCTGACTCTTAAACAAGAACTATTTCACCGCAACTTTTTTGAGTAGTTTTGTTGAGCATAAGTCGTGCAAATAGTCAAGCCATGTCTGTTTAAACAAAATAGTGACAGTACGAGCACATTCGCACTTGCTTAATATCGATATTAATGAACAGCTTGCTTGTATCTATAAAATACATAGCTTGATGAGCGACGCCTTGTCGTGTAATGAGTCAAAAAGCAGTAACGTAATCAACTTGTAACAAACCTAGACGTTTAAACAAATAATCCAACCTTTTGCGGATTTAGCTATAATTCCACAATCCAAACAGGTATACTCCTTTCATGTCGTGTAGGAAATACGTAGACAAAAAGGAGGTTATGTGATGGTAAGTATTGTTCTTGCTAGCCACGGGGACTTGGCAGCTGGAATCAAGCAGACGGGCTCGATGGTCTTTGGCGATCAGCCGTCTGTTGCCGTGGTCTCGCTCGAGCCGAGCATGGGCCCCGACGACTTCCGTGCCAAGGTCGAGGAAGCAGTCGCTTCCTTCGAGGACCAGGAGCAGGTGCTCTTCCTCGTTGATCTGTGGGGCGGCACGCCGTTCAACCAGATCAGCGGGCTCATCGAGGGCCACGATTCCTGGGCTATCGTCACCGGTGTCAACCTGCCTATGCTCATCGAGGCATATTCGCAGCGCTTTGACGCAAAGAACACTGCACATGCGATCGCAAAACATCTCGTGACTGAGGCTAAGGCTGGCGTGCGCGTCAAGCCCGAGTCTCTGGAGCCCGAGGAGAAGAAGCCGGCTACGGCCGCCGCTGCTCCTGCAGGCGCCATCCCTCCGGGAACGGTCATCGGCGATGGGCACATCAAGATCGCCCACGTCCGTATCGACACCCGTCTGCTTCATGGCCAGGTGGCCACCACGTGGACCAAGCAGATCAACCCCAACCGCATCATCGTGGTTTCCGACGGCGTTGCTCACGACGAGCTCCGCAAGACCATGATCGAGCAGGCTGCCCCTCCGGGAGTCCATGCCAACGTCGTGCCCATCAAGAAGATGGCCGAGGTCGTCAAGGACACGCGCTTTGGTGACACCAAGGCCATGCTGCTCTTTGAGAACCCGCAGGATCTGCTCAAGGCCATCGAGGCCGGCGTCGACATCAAGGAAGTCAACATCGGTTCCATGGCTCACTCCAAGGGCAAGGTCGTCGTCACCAACGCCGTCGCTATGGGCGATGACGACGTCAAGACTCTCGAGGCCCTCAAGGCCAAGGGCGTCAAGTTCGAGGTCCGCAAGGTTCCTTCGGATTCCTCCGAGGATCTCGACGCCATGTTGAAGAAAGCTAAGGCCGAACTGGCCGCTCAAGCATAGTAAAGGAGGGTCCGATACATGTCTGCAATCACTATTCTGCTTGTTGCGATTGTCGCGTTGCTTGCCGGTATGGAAGGCGTTCTGGATGAGTTCCAGTTCCATCAGCCGCTCGTGGCATGCACGCTTATCGGTCTCGTAACCGGTCACCTTCAGGAGGGCATCCTCCTGGGCGGTTCGCTCCAGATGATGGCCCTTGGCTGGGCTAACGTCGGCGCCGCTGTCGCGCCTGACGCCGCTCTGGCCTCGGTCGCTTCTTCGATCATCATGGTGCTCGCCCTCAACGGTGGCGCCACCGATTCGGCCAAGGCCGTTACCACCGCTATCGCCGTCGCCGTCCCGCTGTCGGTCGCTGGTCTGTTCCTGACCATGATCTGCCGTACCATTGCTACCGCTATCGCTCACGCCATGGACGGTTGCGCCGAGAAGGGCGACTTCTCCGGCATCGAGCGCTGGCAGTATGCTGCCATCCTCATGCAGGGCCTTCGTATCGCCATCCCGGCAGTGCTTCTGTGCGTCATCCCGGCCGAGGCCGTTACCAACGCGCTTAACGCTATGCCCGACTGGCTGTCCGGCGGCATGGCTGTCGGCGGCGGCATGGTCGCTTCCGTCGGTTACGCCATGGTCATCAACATGATGGCCACCAAGGAGACCTGGCCGTTCTTCGTCCTCGGCTTTGTCCTTGCTGCCATCCCTCAGCTCACGCTGATCGCCCTTGGTCTCATCGGCATCTCCCTTGCCCTCATCTACCTTGGCCTTAAGGATCTGGCCAAGCAGGGTGGCGGCATGGGCGGTGGCTCCGGCGACCCGCTCGGCGACATTCTGAACGATTACGAGTAGGAGGGGAGTGATACATATGGCAGAGAACAAGATTCAGCTCACCAAGGCTGACCGCAAGAAGGTTTGCTTCCGTCATCAGTTCCTTCAGGGCTCGTGGAACTACGAGCGTATGCAGAACGGCGGCTGGTGCTTCGCAATGATCCCTGCGATCAAGAAGCTCTACACCAGCAAGGATGACCAGATTGCCGCTCTTAAGCGCCACCTGGAGTTCTATAACACCCACCCCTATGTTTCCGCCCCCGTCATTGGCGTTACCCTCGCCCTCGAGGAGGAGCGCGCCAACGGTGCTCCGATCGATGATGTCGCCATCCAGGGCGTCAAGGTCGGTATGATGGGCCCGCTCGCCGGCGTCGGTGACCCCGTCTTCTGGTTCACCCTTCGCCCGATTCTGGGCGCTCTGGGCGCTTCCCTGGCCATGTCCGGCAGCATCGTCGGTCCGCTGCTGTTCTTCTTCGCGTGGAACATCATCCGTTACGCTTTCCTGTGGTACACGCAGGAGTTTGGCTACAAGGTCGGCTCCTCCATCGCCAAGGACCTCTCCGGTGGTCTGATGGGCAAGGTCACCGAGGGCGCTTCCATCCTGGGTATGTTCATCATCGGCGCCCTGGTCGAGCGCTGGGTGTCCATTTCCTTCACCCCGATCGTCTCCACGGTCAAGCAGTCTGCTGGCGCCTTTATCGACTGGGCTAGCCTGCCCTCCGGTTCCGAGGGTATCAAGGAAGCGCTGACGATGTACAACTCCGTCGGTGCTACCGCCCTTGATCAGATGAAGGTCACCACGCTTCAGGCCAACCTCGATCAGCTCATCCCCGGCCTTGCCGCCGTGTGCCTGACCCTGCTGGTCTGCAAGCTCCTCAAGAAGAAGGTCAGCCCGATCGTCATCATCCTGGCTCTCTTCGCCGTCGGCATCATCGGTCGCTTCTGCGGCTTCATGTAAGCACGCTTCGGCTTAAGACCGAGAGTTGCTAGGTAAGGGCTTTTGAGCCATTGAAACGGACCGCACCCGGTGGGTACACTGGATGCGGTCCGATTGTTTTTATTGGAGGGCGAGGCGCGTATGGCGCAATCTCAGAACAGCACGGTCGATCTGGCAACGCCGGCAACCTGCCTGATGGGGCTTACCAGCCACGGTAACGTGATGGTGGGCAATAAGGCGTTTGAGTATTACAACGAGCGCAATCCCGAGGATTATATTCAAATCCCGTGGGACGAGGTCGACTATATTGCCGCCGAGGTTTTGCGCGGCACCAAGAAGATCACGCGTTTTGCCATCTTCACCAAGGATACCGGCCACTTTACGTTTTCGACGCGCGATGACAAAGAGACGTTGCGCGCGGTCCGCAAGTACGTCGACGAGGATAAGCTCGTGCGTTCGCCCGACTTTATCGATGTGACGGCCAAGGGCGCCAAGAGCATCCCCTCCGTTATCAAAAACCTCTTCCACAAAGGTAACTAGCTCCTCATAAGTTGCGGTGAAATAGTTCCTAAATACGGCTTTAGATGCTTCAGACAGGAACTATTCCACCGCAACTTCGAAGTCTAGTCATGCGACGTATTGCGATGCAGTAAATCTGCTACACTAGTACAACATGCCTCCGTAGCTCAGGGGATAGAGCACCGCTCTCCTAAAGCGGGTGTCGACGGTTCGAATCCGCCCGGGGGTACCAGAAGTAAATGCAGGTCAGACGGTATAAATCGTCTGACCTGCTTTCTTATATAAGGGCATCGTTAACGTCAGTTGGGTAGAATTTGGGTAGAAAGTTTTTTTGTGAAGGGCTATGCCCAAAGTCCGGTTTCCAACGCTTCCCACAGCCTACGGGCTTATAAGAAGCCCTTCGGCCATGGAAAGCGTTGAAAACCTAGGGTGACGTTGCTGTGAGATGGGCGAGTTTCCAACAGCCCCCGGCGTCTTCGGGTTTCGCCTGGGACCCTGCGACACCGTGGACCGTTGAAAACTCGCCCTTCCGCTTGGAAGAGGGCTTTTACCCCTTAAAATTGTCCGAAAGTGACAACGACGCAGGAGGTCCGGTATGCCTGCCAGCAAGAAAGAGGCAAAAGAGTTCGTCAAGCGGTGGCAGAAGCGCCTTGCCGCCATCCCCGCGGGCTCCAACAACGAGCAGCAGGACACGCAAAAGTTCTGGGTAGATCTGCTCATCAACGTCCTGGGCATCCCGTCCAACACCATAGACAGCTTCGTCGACTTCGAGCGGAAGGTGAGAGGCCGCCGCATCGACGTGTTCGTCTCCGACCACAACTTCCTGTGCGAGCAGAAGTCGTGGGGTATCGACCTCGACAAGCCAGAACCCAGGAACGGCGGCATGGAGACGCCGCTCCAGCAGGCCATGTGGTACGCGCGGCACCTGCCGTACTCCGAGCGCCCCCGCTGGGTGATGACGTGCAACTTCGGGACCTTCCGCCTCTACGACCTCGACAACGAGCGGCCCGAGGACACCGTGCAGGAGTTCTCCCTCGAAGAGCTCCAGGACAGCCTGTACCTTCTCTCCTTCCTGACCTCCAACGAGACGAGCCGCCTGCACAAGGAGCAGCAGCTCTCCATCGAAGCCGGGGCCTACGTCTCCAGGCTCTACGATGCCCTCGCCAAGCAGTACCACCACATCGAGGAGAAGGACGAGCGCGCGCAGGAGGAGCAGCGCTCGCTCAACGTGCTCATCACCCGAATCATCTTCCTGCTCTACGCCGAGGACGCCGACCTCCTGCAATCGCACCAGGCGTTCGGTAGGTACTGCGAGGGTGACCCTGCCAAGCTCCGCCGCAAGCTGGTGGACCTGTTCGAGGCGATCGACACGCCCTTAGAGCAGAGGGACGAGTACATGGACGAGGACCTCGCGGCCTTCCCCTACGTGAACGGCGGTCTGTTCGCCGACTCCTCCATCATCGTCCCGCAGATGACCCCGGAGATTCTCGAGGCCATCACCGACGCGTCCCAGGACTTCGATTGGCGCGAGATCTCGGGCGTCATCTTCGGCGGCGTGTTCGAGGGGACGCTGAACCCCGAGACCCGCCATGCCGGGGGCATGCACTACACGAGCGTGGAGAACATCGAGCGCTGCCTTAAGCCGCTCTTCCTCGACGAGCTGTGGGGCGAACTGCACGAGGCCGAGGGCGAGAGGACGGCTGCCAAGCGCAAGCAGGCCCTGGCGAGGCTGCACGACAAGGTGGCCTCCATCACCATCGGCGATCCGGCATGCGGCTCGGGCAACTTCCTTACCGAGGCGTACCGGCAGCTGCGCACCATCGAGAACCGAATCATCGAGGACGAGCTCAGCGAGGAGACCGGCAACGCGGGACAGACGTCCCTCGTCGTTGCGCAGGACAGCCCTGTCCGCGTGTCCCTGGACCAGCTGTACGGCATCGAGATAAACGACTTCGCCGTCTCGGTCGCTAAGACCGCCCTTTGGATCACCGAGGAGCAGATGCTCCGAAAGACGCAGGAGATATACGTCGGTTATGACTTCGACTTCCTGCCGCTCAGGAGCCTCAGCAACCTCCATGAGGGCAACGCCCTCAAGACCGATTGGTCCGAGGTGTTCCCCGATGACCTCACGTACCTCGTGGGCAACCCGCCCTTCCTCGGGGCCCGCAACCAGTCCAAGGAGCAGAAGGCCGAACTCCTTGAGGTCTTCGATGGCGCGAAGAACGCGGGCAACATCGACTACTGCGGGGCCTGGTACATGAAGGCCGCGAGGTTCACGCAAGGGAAGCGCACGCGCTGCGCCCTGGTCTCGACCAACTCGATATGTCAGGGCGAGCAGGTCGCCAACCTCTGGAAACCCCTGCACGACCTGGGAATCCATATCGACTTTGCGCACAACACCTTCCGCTGGGACAACGAGGCGGCAGATAAGGCCCACGTGTTCTGCGTCATCGTCGGGTTCTCCCGCGAAGCGGGGAACAAGACGCTCTTCTATCATGCGACGCCCGATTCTGACGAAGACCGGATTGCCGTTCCTCGGCTCAACGCCTATCTGAAGAACGCGCCCGACGCTTTCATCTGGAACAGAAGCAAGCCTTTGTCGGACGTGCCCGCTATCGGTATCGGCTCTCAACCGATTGATGGCGGCAACTATCTGTTCACACCGGAGGAGAAGGCGGCGTTCCTTTCGAAAGAGCCCGCGGCTGAGAAGTACTTTCATAAATGGCTTGGATCGCAGGAGTTCATACGGGGTATTGAGAGATGGTGCCTGTGGTTGGGGGAGGCTTCGTGGGCCGATCTCAAGGGCCTTCCTTGTTGTAGGGAGAGAATCGAGAACGTTAGAAACTACCGCCTGAGTAGCTCGAGGAAGCAGACCTTGAAAGCAGCCGAGAGGCCGAACCATTTCGGTACTGAAATCATTCCTAATTCGACTGCCATCACTGTCCCCAAAGTCTCGTCAGAGCGTAGAAGGTATATCCCTATGGGGTTTGTCGGGTCTGAGACGTTGTGCAGTGACTTGGTGTTTCTAATACCCAATGCGACGCTCTATCACTTTGGCGTCCTTCAGTCACAGCTCCACAACGCATGGATGCGCACGGTCGCGGGGCGGCTCAAATCCGATTACCGCTATTCCGGCGGAATCGTCTACAACAACTTCGTCTGGCCCGAGCCCAGTGAAGAGCAAAGGAACGAGGTTGAACGCTGCGCCCAGGCCGTGCTCGACGCCCGAGACGTCCAGGAGGGTGCGACGCTTGCGGACATGTACGATCCCAAGAACGAGACGTTCTTCCCCGAGCTGATTGCCGCGCACAAGGCGCTCGACACTGCCGTTGAGGCCGCCTATGGCGTTGATTTCGGCGGAGACGAGGAGAAGATTGTCGCCCACCTCTTCAACCTCTACGCCGAGAAGGTCGGTGAACTATAGTGTCAAACTCCATCTATAACCCCATATCTCTTGAGGTCGGCAACATCCTGAAGGACGTTCAGACGGGCAAGATCGGTCTGCCCGACCTGCAACGGCCTTTCGTGTGGGGCAATGAAAAGGTCCGCGACCTGCTTGATTCCATGCTTCGCGGATACCCTATCGGCTATGTGATGTTGTGGGACTCTCCGAGCGACGGCGCGGGCAAGGGGTCTGCCATAGGCTCGAACCAAAAGACATATGCCGTCCCCAAGTCCCTTGTCATCGACGGACAGCAGAGGCTCACCGCTCTCCTGAGCTCGCTGTACGGCGTGCCCGTGCGAGATAAGAACTTCAGGGAGCGTACGGTGAGGATCGCCTACGACCCCATCGCGCGCGCATTCAAGAATGCCGACGCCTCGACTGAGAGGGACGCGCGTTACGTGCCGGATGTGTCCGAGGCCTTCGCGGCGAACCACGACAACAAGCTGAGCGCCTATCGCAGGGCGTTCATAAAGCGCCTTAACGAGGCAAATGCCAAGAAGGGTGAACCGGAACTCTACGATGACGGCGAGGACGCCGTCGAGAGCGGGCTCAACGCATTGCTCGGGCTTGAGCGCTATCTTCTGCCGACGTTGGAGATTTCCGAATCGGCTGACGAGGAGACCGTATCAGACATCTTCGTGCGCGTGAACTCGCAGGGACAGGCACTTAAGCAGGATGACTTCATCATGACCCTGCTTTCGGTCTACGAACCTGCCATGAGGGAGCGTATAGAGGAGTTCTGCGCCATGAGCCATGCGCCCGCAAAGGGCACCTCGTACAACCCGCTCATGACCGTCTCGCCGACGCATATCATTCGCGCCACGGTGGGCGTGGGGTTCAAGAGGGGCCGCCTGCGTTATGCCTACCAGATTCTTCGCGGGCGAGATCTCAAGACAAAGGAAACGACGCCCGAGACGCGGGCCGAGAACTTTGCCACGTTCGGTCGCGCCCTCGATCTCGTGCTCGACTTGAACAACTGGCATGCCTTCATCAACACGCTGGCGGAGGCGGGCTACGTCTGCTCCGACCAGGTGGGGTCGGGCAACGCGCTCATGTTCTGCTATGCGTTCTACCTTATCGGGCGCTATGAGTTCGACGTGGAGCCGCTGGCTGTGCGCAGGCTCGTGCGACGCTGGTATTTCGCCGCAGCCATAACGGGGCTCTATGTGGGGTCCTTCGAATCCGAGTTCGAGCAGCAGCTTAACGACGTCTCGCGCCTTGAGACCGCCGATGAGTTCCAGGCGTACTTCGACCGTAGGCTTGCCGCCATCATGACGGACGATTATTTCTCCATTTCGCTGCCCAGCTCCCTCGACGCAAACGAGGCGACGGGTCCGACCTGGTGGGGCTTCGTCGCGGCTCAGGTTGTGCTCGGTACCAAGGCACTGTTCAGCACGGCCCCGCTGTCCCAGCTCCTGCTCATGGGCTCGTCGGGCTCGAAGAAGGCGCTGGACAAGCACCACCTGTTCCCGGACAACTACCTGAAGTCCAGGGGCTACCTCTCGCAGCGTAGCAACCGAGGCAACTTCACCCTCGTGGACTACCAGAACAACATCTACATCTCGGACGACGCCCCGAATGAGTACGTTCGTAGGTATCGCGCCGCGCTGGGGGAGGACGAGTATCGCCGCAACTGCGAGGAGCATGCCCTGCCTATTGGGTTTGAGGACCTCGATTACGAGGAGTTCCTAGGCAAGCGAAGGCAGCTTATGGGCGAGCTGGTGAAGAGGGCGTACGAGCAGTTGTAGGCTCGCGCCATGGACCCGCCCCTGAGGGTCGAGGCGTGGCAATCGGCCTTGCGGCCGATGGGTCCCGCTCATGGGCGGGCCCCCCGCGACGCGAGGCGTCGCTCTCGCTGCGGCTCCCTGCAACGCTCCCCATGGGTCGCGTTTCGTCCGCCTCCGCTCACGCCGGCCCCGCCCGCCGAACGGCTGCGCTCGATGGCTTCCGGAAGTCGCCATCGCTCCGCCGTGGTCGCCGGGCGGGGCCTCTCGCGCCGGGTCGCCGAGCGCCGTCGTGCGACGCTCCCCAGGGTCGTGTCTCCTCGGCGTCGGCTCAGCCGGCGCTCACCCGCCCGGGCTCGCGTTGCCTTGGGCAACCGGCTCGCTCCGTGCGGGCAAGATATGGATTCCGTTGCACGGAATCATCTTGCCGCCTGCGGCGGGGGCGAACCGCTCCGAAGTCGCTCTCGCCAAAAGGGGCCGGGACGCCTGTTGCGTCCCGGCCCAAATGCTCAGTCCCCTCGCCCGTTCTGGTTCTCGAGCGCCTTGCGCTCAAGCTCCCAGAACGCCCTCATCGCCGTCGCTATCCCGCGCAGCGTGAAGCGGACGACGAGGCCGGTCGAGTGGTCGACCGCGAAGCCGAGCCTGCCGCCGTTGACCTTCCGCACAGCCCCGAGGGCCTTCGAGAAGAATCGGTACTGGAGGCTCCCGCCCTTCGACCTGGCGAGCTCGATGCCGTCCCGCCTGAGCCGCCGCTCAAGCTCGCCCATCCGGTCGGGGCAGTCGCGCATGCGCCCGACCTCCTCGATCCGGCGGGCGACCGCGACGCGGATGCGGGCGTTCTCCGAGCGCTCGGCCTGCCCCTTTCGGGCCATGTCGCGCTCTTCCGTGCCGGGTTGCCTCGCGTGGACGCGCGAGTTGGCCTTGCCGCGCTCAAGCTGCCTGAGTCCATACCTCTCGTCCAGGGTACGGACGGTCTTCACGCGTGATGCCGCCGCCTTTCGGGCGGGGCCCTCGTCGAGCCTTCGGCCGGTTTCCAGATCACTGCGGTTGATGCCGAGGTGCACGGCGTAGCGGTCGGTGGCGTCCGCGCGGCAGCGCTCGCGGTGCAGCACCATCACGACCTCCTGGTTGGGGTAGCGCTCGGCCACGTACTCCCTCGCATAGCGCATGCACAGCTCCGGCGTCATCTTCCCGCCGTTGAGGTCGCACTCGTCTGGGAGGAACCCGAGTATCTGGTGCTGCATGTAGGTACACTTGGCACCGGCCTTGCCGGGCCTGTCGTGACCCATGGCCGCCCTCGTGTCCGCCATCTCCTGAAACCAGCGGTCATCGTCGATGATGTTCTGCGTGCCGTGGGCGAGCGCCTTGTCGCGGTCCCAGGAGAGGTAATCCCTGAGTCTCGCGAGGTGCCTCTCGCTGCAGACGCTCGTCTGCTTTATCGCCGTCATGGTCGCCTCCCTAGTCGAGCGAGAGCCCGCTGAATTTGCCGCCCGGCTTGCTCCCGTTCTTCTTCTCCGGCTCGGGCCACTTTGGGCACCAGGTCGAGGCCTCCTCGCGCATCTTCCCAGCAGCTGACTCGTCGAGGCGGCGCTGGTAGGCGCGACGGTTCTCCGCCTCGTGCTCGGGGGTCCCGAGGTCGAAGTGCTCCCTTGTGGGCGTGTTGGTGCAGTCGGTGACGGGGGAGCGGAAGACGCCGGCTCGACATGCGGGCATACCGTTGTCCGCGTGCTTCACGACGATGATCCCGTCCCGGTCCGGGGCCATGCCGCGCCACTCCCAGGGGTGTATCACGTCGTCGGCGCTCTCGCTGTAGGACGTCGAGGATGACGTGCCCGACGCGGCCCTGCCGTTGCTCGTGCCCTGTGTGTGGCGCGTGGTCTTGCCGATGAGCTCGGTGAAGTACCGGCGGTCCTCCTCCTCGGCGAGCTTCATCGCAATCTTGACCCCGCAGTTCGCGAGGATCTTCCTGCGGCCGTCTCTCTCGCCATACTTGTTGAGCTGGGATACGTCCTGCGTCGCTCCGACCCAGAACGTTCCGCACCCGCGCCCGAGACTGAGGAGGGCGGGCAGGCACTCGACGCGGGGCAGGTTGCCCCACTCGTCGCCGAGTATCTGCACGGGGCGGGGGAGCCTGCCGCCGTTCACGTCCGCGACCGCCTGGACCGAAGCCCAGAGCTGCGAGAGGAACATCGCCGCGATACAGTTGTAGGGGGAGCCCTCGTCGAGCACGTGGAGGAAGACGGCGCTCTTCTCCGTGAGTACCGTGTGCGGGTCGATGTCGGAGCCGGAGGTCATCCAGGCGACCGGGGCGGAGGAGAACGGGCGCAGGGCGACCTTGAGCGTCGAGAGGATGCTCCTGAGCTCGTTGCCGCCCGAGGAGACGAACTGCGACGCCCTGCCCTTGGCGGGGTGGCCGCTCGGCAGAGCGCGGAAGACGGCCTTCAGGGGCTCGGACGGGTCGTCTCCCTCGGCCTCGGTGCCGCGGTCCAGGACCTCGCAGACGGTCGCGAGGTGCTTTGATTCCTCGGGACACTCGTCGGACATGGAGACCAGCAGGACCAGGGCCGAGAGCAGACCCCTGGCCGAGGCAGTCCAGTGCGAGCCCTTGTCTTTCTCGTCGTCCTGCACCACGAGCTCCGCGATGGCGTCCGCCGCCTGCTCGGCCTCCTGGTCTCGTCCCTCGGCATGGAGGTCGAGCACCTGCTTGAGCGGGTTGAACCTCTGTCCCCTATAGGGGTGCTGCGTGTCGAGAAGCAGGACGCGATAGCCGCGACGGGCCAGCTCGTCGCCCGTGAGTTCTATGAGCTCGTTTTTCACGTCGGAGATGATTAGGGTCGCGGGCTCGGATCCGTTGGAAGCGCCGCCGTAGCTGAGCAGGTCGATTGAGGGGAGATAGAGGAAGCGACTCTTACCTGACCCGGTGGCCCCTGACACGAAGGCCATCTTCTTGGGCTCGTAGAGATAGCAGGGTTTGCCGTGATACTTGGTGAACCCATAGACGAACCCACGTGACGAGGGATTCGTCGAGCCGTCCCAGGTCATGGACCCTTTTATGACCTCGCGACCCGTCTTGACGTGGGCGTCGCCGAGCACGCCGCCGTCCTCGGCCCTCGCGTTGAGGGTGGTCGAGTAGGCGATGAGAGCGCAGATGCAAAAGGCGAGGAGGAAGGTCAGCAGGGTTCCGAGCGGGCAAGCAGTGAACGCACCCGTGAGCCACCAGCCGAGGACGGTATCCACGCCGAACGACGACGGAATCGCAGCCGCGCCTAACGGTGTCCCGGCGACGAAATCGTCGACGGGGACGGCGAGGACGGGGCATGCGAGGATCGCTAGGAGAAGAGATGATATGAGCGCTGTGGGCATCTTGGTTTTCATGATCATTCTCGATTCTTGGAGATGAGGTTCGATAGCTGCGAGGCCGTGCTCGATACCAGACGGACGGCCTCCGCGAGCTGTTGGGCCGTCTGCGTATCCACGCCATAGGCGTTTGCGGTGAGAACGACCTGGTTGAGGTTTCCGCCCTGCTTCTTCATCTGATGAAGAAGCTGCCGCAGCGTCGCCTCGTCGGCGATCCTGACGGGCTTCTCACCGATGAGGAGGGCGGCTTCGCGCATGAACGTCGATGGGGCCATACCAAAAGAGGAGGAGCGCACCGTGATGGCGGCACGCTCCTCCTCGGTCATGCGGACGTTTATATGCGCGGTCTTGGCTTTGCCACGCATGGGCTAGCCCCTGTCGTGGAAGGTGGCGCGCGCACCGTCGAAGTCGAGTCGGGACTCGCCCAGCGTGCCGTAGCGGTTCTTGAGGGCGACGAGCTTGAGGGGCGTGCCGGTTGCGGGAGACTCGTAGGGCCACTCGGGTTTGTCATTGTCATCGGCGAGGTAGAGCACCGAGTCAAAGCCGTACTCGACAGCGGAGGAACCACCGAACATGGCGAGGTTGGGCCTGGCCGACTTCCCGGAATCATAGGACTTGCGAGTGGTCGAGCTCAGTGCGATGACGGGAGAGCCATAGAGGTTCGAGATTTCGCGGAGGCCCTTCACGCATGCTGTGATAGCCAATCGCTCGTCGATGAACTGCTGGTCCGCCGTGACGCCGCAGGCGAGGAGCTGGAGGTAGTCAATGAAGACGATGGGGACCTCGCCGCGCTCGCGTGTTACCAGCCCAACGAGGTTGGAGAGCTCCACGGTGTTGAGCGGGCCGGTGATGCAGAGATTGGGGGCGATCTGGGTGCGATATTTGTCGAGTGCAGCCTCGAAAGTCGTGTGCTTAGGGTGATTCTGGGTCGCGCAGCTGGAGACCTCGGACAACGCGACTTTGCCGTCGCTGAGACGCGCCAGACTCTTCTCGATCAGCTTGTGCGCGGGAAGCTCGGCGGAAACGTAGATTACCGGGTGCCCGTCTGCCGCGAGCTTGTCGGCCTCCTGGAGTGCCAGTGTCGTCTTGCCCTTGCCCGGGGCGGTCCCGATTGCGTAGTTGAGCCCGGGGTAGACACCGCCGAGGATGCTGTTGAGTGCGTCGAGCCCGAAGGAGGCGATGGGTTTGTCTTCCTGAAGGGCGTGGACGTGCTCGTCGAGCACATCAAGCTCGAAGACGAGGGGATTGACGTTCGGGCGCTGCATTACTCGCTCGCCCCCTCTGCCAGCTTGTGGAAGTAGTCGAACAGGTCCTCTTCCATGACGAAGTACTGGTTGGCGATGCTAAAGCAGTGGTGGGTGGACTTCATGAGCTTGATGGCGCTGGATTGTCCGATGCCGGTGAGGATCTGAACGTCCAGGCGGCTCATGATGCGCTTGGTGCCGACATGGCGCAGGTTGATGCCTGCGGAGATGGCGTCGGTCTTGGGGTCATCTGCAAGATGCATGATAAACTCCTTTAGTAGGGCGCTCGGCTCCTCTTCGATGTTTGGCGACAGTGAGAGGAGTCGGGTGCTTGTTTGTAAAATGGTCTTATCGACTAATTAGCCCCTTTCTTCTCGTATTCGTCGATAAGGTGCAGAAGACTGATTCGAGCTTCTGCGGGCTCGCTGTATCCCTTGCGGGATGATCTGCCGATGTTGGCGAAATCGAGCAGAGCACGGTAAGTGCAGGAATAGCCCTTGATGTGCTCCCATGCGTTGAGAATGTATGAGACCAAAGGCGTAACGGCGAGCAACGCTGTAGGGTCTTGCAGGGTAGTTTCGAGTTCACGGCCGGTCTTAGCCTGGATACGTGCGTCGAGGTTGCACTCGGGCATCTTTGCAGCCTCTTCCATAATGAGGCAAATGCTGTCCCAGTTAGTGCGGAGATGATGAACGCGCTCGCTCGTGGTGTCGATGCAGATCCTTGCTTCATGACAGTAGTCAAAAAAGCCTTTGATGACGTCGCGGCAATCATTTTCTGGCTGGATTGCGCTCCAGTCCTCGAACATGCCCTCGAAGGCGTCGAGACAGCTCCCATCCTCAGCATAGATGAGCTGCGCGGCCCACCTGCCTAGATCCGAGCTCGTCAGCTGCTCCATGGGAAGCCTCGCTAGGAGCGCGGACGGGGTGAGACCCCTTGCCGCGGCGAGGTCAGCGCTGGAGCGCTTGAAGAGCACCTGCTCATCCTTTGAGTTGAATAGGATCGTCGAACGCAGCTTGCTGCTCGCAGTGGTAAGTGCCATTGATAACCTCCTCTCTGATTGGCCTTATTTGCAGTATACATCTGGTGACACAATTATGAGAGTATTAATTTTCATTACCTTCAGATAATTTTTCGAAGACTTCGGCAGCGTTGCGGTCGTTGGCTCTGATTGCGTGGGTGTAGAAATTGGCCGTCGTACTCGCTGATGCGTGTCCCATCCGCGCCTGAACGGTCTTCAAATCGACGTTGTTTGCGACGAGCGCCGTCGCTGCCGTGTGTCTCAGTCCGTGGGGGACGAGACCCGAGTATCCGGTGCCGCGTGTGTGCAGCTTGCCGTTGCGCTCGAACTGGCTTGTCACGTTGGCGTACTCGCCATAGCCGTTGTCGACGCAGAAGTCCCTGAACCAGCGTGAATAGTTGTGTCCATCGGGTCGGGTGATACTGACGTGAAGGTTGCCGTTTTCGTCCTTATGCGGGCTGAGGGCGTGGACGATGGGGTCAGAGTTTCTCTGTCTTAGCCCGCGTTGCTCGAATAGGTTGCGCTGCCGCATCTTCCAGTCGTTTAGATACGCGGCCAGCGAAGAGTCTATAGACAGGATCCGCCTGCTCATTTCCGATTTGGGTGCCCTGAGCGTTTTGTCATTGGTGTACTGGTGGACGATTCTGATTTCCATCGCCTCGGGGTCGTAGTCTTCCCAACAGAGCCCCAGGGCCTCGCCTTTTCTGAGTCCTAGGTGGAATATGAGCATGGTGCAGACGGTCATCGGCCCCATGGGTTCGGATAGCAGGCATTTGGTGAATCGGGGCAGTTCGTCGGGTGGGAGGAAGTTGCGCACTCTAAGGTCTGGCTTTGGGAGTTTGACGCTGATGCATGGGTTGCGCTCGATTAGCTCATTCTCCAGTGCGTCCTGCATGACCTGTTTGAGCTTGACGTGGATCCGACGAATCTCGGCCTCTGTGAATCTTCCGGTTGAGATTGCTTCGGCATACGCCCGTTTGATCTCGTCGGGTCTCAGCGCACCGAGGGGCATGTCGCCGAACAGCTCGCGTATATGGCGCACGTCATATTCCTCTCTTTGGAAAGAAAGAGGGGAGCCGAAGGAGCTTTCTCGGAGCCGATGGAAATCCTCGGCGTATCCGGAAACAGTGGTCGGCATGTCGTCAGCCGGTTCATAGGTCTCCAGCTCCTTCCGGTAGGCATCGAGCGCATTCGCAACCTCACCGGGCCAGTTCTTCGGGTTTTTGCTCTTGCAATGGATGGTTCTCTTGGGTGTCTTTAGGTATCTGACTCGTTTCCCGTTCTTGCCGGATTCGGGGTCGCGACCGAGAGAGAAGTAGATGCGGAAGGAACCGGGTTTTCCCTTGATCGGTTCGGAAGTGCCTTTGGCTGTGGGTTTGATTCTGGTTTCCATGGGTCTCCAGGGGTGGTGCGTTGGGTTAGCCTCGGGGGCGGGGCTTTGAGGGCCTCGCCCCCGAGGCTAACCCAAAAATTTCACCCCTGCAAGTCAAAATGAAGGGGTGAAGGGGTGTAAAAAGGGTGAAATAGAAAACTAATCAAGAAGAGCAAAAACGGCAGAATAGCTAAATTACATGCGGAAACAGAGATATTGATGAAAATGAAAAACCGCAGGTAGGGCAATAGCTCACGACCTCCTAAAGCGGGTGTCGACGGTTCGAATCCGCCCGGGGGCACCAGAGGAATATCGAGCCCGGTACCGCTACGGTGCCGGGCTCTTCTGGTTCATGCCATGTCAAAAACGAGGCGCCCGCTTGCTGGGGGAGCAAGCGGGCGCCTGTGAGCGAATATGTTTGCGGCGAAAGCCGTGATGAGCGGTTGGGTGGCGACTAGTTGTTCGTACCGGAATCGTCACCCGTGCCCGAGCCAGAGTCAGAGCCCGAGCCAGAAAGTGCGACTGTTAGCGTGATCGTGCTGTCGGTGGACTGCTTGCCGGTGGGGGAGACGCCCGTAACGGTGGCATCCTCGTTACCGCTCACGGGATTGCCGTTCTGGTCACAGAAGCCAATGTTATAGAAACCGGCGTTGTTGAGCGCGGTAACAGCGGCGGAAATGCTCTTACCGTACAGGTTGCCCGGGACAGTGGCCTTGCCGGACTTCTTGGCAATGACGACGGTAATCGTGGCGCCGGGCTTCTGCTTGCCGCTGGGGTTCCAGCTGATCACGGTGCCCTCGGTAACCGAGTCGTTCTCCTGGTAGCTAACGTCGACGCCAAAGCCTGCCATATCGAGGGCGTTGCGCGCCTGGGCCTCGGTCATGTCGGTCAGATCGGGGACGGACGTGGTATCCGGGCCGCTCGAGACCTTGTACGAGATGGTCGTGCCCTTCGCGACTTCCTTACCGGCTTCGGTGCCCTGCTCAAAGACCTGGCCCTCATCGGCCTCGTTGGCCTCCTCGGAGGCGTTGCCCTTCAGGCCAACGCTTGCCAGCGCGGCCTCGGCCTGGTCCTTGGTCAGGCCGACAAGATGGGGAACCTCAACCTTCTCGGAGGGCTTGGGACCCTTGGAGATTACCAGGTTCACCTTGGTGCCCTTGGCCTTCTTGGTGTTGCCGTTGGGCGTCTGCTCGGCGACCTTGCCCTCGTCGACATCGTCGTTGTAGCTTTGGTCGATGGTGCCGACCTCGAGGCCGGCTTCCTTGATCAGCTCGACGGCAGTCTGCTGGTCCTTGCCCAGCACATCGGGCACGGTGACCTGCTCGCCGCCAAAGAGTCCTGTGGCAAAGGCCACCACGATGCAGATGACGGCAACGGCTGCCACCACGGCGGCGATGATCTTGTTCTTGTTGGATTTGGGCTTTTCGACCTCGTAGGAGCCGGTGGAGCCCGAAACCGAGCTACGGGTGGTATTCTGGCCGCTCACGCCCGAGACGGGACGCACCATGGCGCGCGTCTGATCGGAAAGCTCGCGAGTCTTGGTGGCGCCCAGCTCACCGGGGGCACCGATGATGCGCGTGGGCTCCGAGACGTTGACGGCACGGCCCGACAGGTAGCTGTTGAGCACCTGACGCAGCTCGTCGGCGGTCTGGAAGCGGTTTGTGGGGTCCTTCTCCATGCACTTGAGGATGATGCGCTCAAGGTCGGCGTCGACACCGGAGTTGATCTGGCTCGGCGGAATAGGCAGCTCGTTGACCTGCTTGAGTGCGACCGAGATGGCGTCGTCACCGTCAAAGGGAACGCGGCCGGTGGCGCACTCGTACATCACGACGCCCAGCGAGTAGATATCCGAGGTGGGGCCGAGGTCCTGACCGCGGGTCTGCTCGGGGCTGACGTAGTGGGCGGTTCCCAGCACGTTGTTGTCTTGCGTGAGGTGGCTGTTCTTGGCACGCGCGATGCCAAAGTCCATCACCTTGATGTTGCCGTCGGGCAGCACCATGATGTTCTGCGGCTTAATGTCGCGGTGGATGATCTCGTGCTTGTGGGCGACCGAAAGCGCAGAGCTGATCTGCGAGCCGATCTGGGCGACCTTCTTGGGGTCGAGGGCGCCGTGGCTCTTGATGCCGCTCTTAAGGTCGGTGCCGCGCAGGTACTCCATGACGATGTAATAGGTGTCGCCGTCCTTGCCCCAATCGTAGACGCCCACGATATAGGGGGAGGAGAGACCGGCTGCTGCCTGGGCCTCCTGCTTAAAGCGTGCGGCGAAGGTTGCGTCGCCGGCATACTGCGGCAGCATGATCTTGACGGCGACCGTGCGGTCGAGGACCTGGTCCTGTGCACGGTAGACGGTCGCCATGCCGCCCGTTCCCACCTTATCCTTGAGGAGGTATCTTCCCCCGAGGACCCTCTGTTCCATTCCTGCTCCTAACATAACTATTCGCTCAACGATGTGTGTAGTACCTACGATGTGGCCGCTGGGGCCGTGTGGCGCGTTGCCGCTAACTCTTCGGCCGCGGCGCGCCTCGGGTGTCCGATTCGATCATGGGCATCACGCTCCCTGTGCGGCAAGCGCCGCGGTCAGGACGATACCGGCGATCTTGGCGGCCTCGACGTCATGCTTGTCGAAATCCTCCAAGGCCACCGAGATGGCGACCGTGGGTGAATCGTAAGGTGCAAAGCCAACGAACATAGAGTTGACGTTGGTGCCGCCGGTCTCGGCCGAGCCGGTCTTGCCGGCGACCTTGACGCCGGGGATCTGGGCATCGGTGCCGGTGCCGGACTGGACGACGGCAAGCATGGCCTGCTTGACCTGGTCGGCCGTGGCGGAGCTGACGGCCTGCCCCAGCGAGCGGGACTGCGTGGTCTTGACCACGGTTCCGTCCGGGGCAAGTACCTGGGCTACAAAGTACGGGTCCATGACCACGCCACTGTTGGCGATGGCGGCGGCAATCACGGCGTTTTGCATGACGGTGGTCTGCGGGCCGGGCGTGTGGTCCATGCCGACAGGCTGGCCGGCGCCGGCCCAGGCGGTCTCCCACTCGGTCATGAGCGACGGGTCGGCCATGATGGAGGCCGCGGAGGTCAGGTCCTGGCCGAGCTTTTGGCCGTAGCCAAAGGCGTTGGCAAACTGTACGAGCGTGTTTGCGCCAACTTCGTTTGCCACCTGGCCAAAGACGACGTTGGAGGACACGGCAAAGGCCTGCTGCAGGCTGATGGTGCCGTAGCTCTCGTTGGCAGAGTTGGTGACCGGTGCGTTGCCGATGTCCATGGAGCCGGGCGCCTGGTAGGTGCTGGTCAGGCTGGCGGTGCCGGTCTCGAGTGCCGCGGAAAGCGTAACGACCTTAAACGTTGAGCCCGGCGTGTACAGCGCGTCCATGGCGCGATTGTACATGGAGCCGTCCTCGCCGCCGCCCGTCTGCAGCAGGGCATCGATGTTGGTGTTGTCGTAGGTGGGCGAGCTGGCACATGCGAGCACCGCGCCGGTACGCGGGTCGATGACCACTACAGCGCCCTTAAAGCCCTTGAGCGCCTGCTCAGCAGCCGTCTGGATACGCGAGTCGATGGTGAGCTTGGCGGTGTTGCCCGGCTGGGTCTGGCCCGCGAGCGACGCGATGGCGTTGTTCCAGCTGGAGTAATCCTTAGAGCCGGTGAGCGTGTCGTTCATGACGCTCTCGATGGCGGTGGTGCCATACTGCTGGCTCACGTAGCCAACCACGTGCGCTGCTAGGTTACCGTTGGGGTAGGAGCGTACGTAGGTGCCGTCCTCCTGCTGCAGCGACTCGGCCAGCGTCACGCCGTCGGACGTGATGATGGAACCGCGCTGGATGTACTTGGAGCGGGCGATGGTGTGGTTGTTGGTCGGCATGTCCTGATAGTCCTTGGCCTTGATGACCTGGACATAGGTGAGGTTGCCGATAAGGATGGCGAACAGCGCCGTAAAGGCGAGCACCGCGCGGGTTAGACGGTTGGCAAGCGCAACGCGGCCGAGCACGCCGGATTCAGGCGTGTCGAGCAGGCGACGGCGCATGCGCGAGCCGACGGAATGGCTACCGCTGCCGTAGGAAGACGAGGTGGCAAAGCGTGTGCCCGTCGGGGCAGCGGCCGATGCGACCTGATCATCGGTGATGGCGGCCATGGTGCCGGTGCCGGTAAGCTCTGCCTCGCGTCCGGTCGCCTCGTCACCGGCGCGTAGCAGGAGCGCGACGATGATAAAGCTTGCCAGCAGCGAGGAGCCGCCCTGGCTCATAAAGGGCAGAGTGACGCCGGTCAGCGGGATCAGGCGGGTGACGCCGCCCACGATCAAAAAGGCCTGGAAGCTGATGGCTGCCGTAAGACCGGTGGCGCTAAAGGCGGCGAGGTCGGATTTAGCGCGGGCAGCTGTGGTGAGGCCACGCACGGCAAAGAGCATAAACAGGATGAGCACGGCGCCGCCGCCCAAAAGACCCATCTCCTCGCCGATGGCCGAGAAGATAAAGTCGGACTCGACGACAGGGATGTTGTTGGCCATGCCGTTGCCGATGCCAACACCGACCAGACCGCCATCGGCAAGCGAGAAGAGCGACTGGACGATCTGGTAGCCCTGACCCTGGGCGTCCTTAAACGGATCGACCCAAACCTGGAAACGCACCTGAACGTGCGACAGGAACTTGTAGGCGCCCACGGCTCCAACGGCTAAGAGCGCAAGGCCGATAACGACATACGAAAAGCGCCCCGTGGCAACGTAGAGCATCAGCAAGAAGATGGTGTAGAACAGCACGGCCGAACCCAGGTCGCGTTCGAAGACGACGACGAGCAGGCACACACCCCACACGGCAAACAACGGCAGTAGCAGTCGCAGGCGAGGGATCTTAAAGCCCAAGATCTTGCGGTTGGAGATGGAGAGCAGCTCGCGGTTCTCGGCCAGGTACCCGGCCAGGAACAGCACGATAAAGACCTTGGCGAACTCGCCGGGCTGGATGGTAAAGCCCGCGATGCGAATCCACAGCTTGGAGCCCGAGATCGTGGTGCCGATAAAGATAGGCAGCATCAGCAGAATGATGCCGATGATGCCAAAGGTGTACTTGTAGCGCATGACCACGTCGAGGTTTTTGACTAGTGCAAGCGTTCCCACCATGAGCGCCACCGAGACAAACAGGATGATGAGCTGTGAGATGGCGAGAGCGGGGGCGAGACGCGTCACGAACGTGATGCCGATGCCCGAAAGTATAAATACGATGGGCAGGATGGCGGGGTCGGCACCGGGCGCCAAGATGCGCACGGCAATGTGGGCCGCGGCAAAGGCGGCAAAGAGGCCGATCGGTACGGCGAGCGTCTCAAAGGAGATGGCAGCGCCCGCGGTGAGGACGTACATCGCATACAGCAGGATGACGGGGAACGCCGAGGCGATGAGCAAGAGCAGCTCGGTGTTGCGGCGACTCATAAGCGGCACTCCCTTTCTAATTCTTATCGGAGGCTTCGGCCTCGGCGGACTGTTCGGCGGTTTTCTCGGAATCTGATTCGGAGGTCGATCCCTGATTGGTGTTGTCGCGAATCGTTTGCGCGTCGATCACCTGGCGGGTCTGCTCCTCGTCGATCTGGTGGCGGTACTTGGATATCGTGTCCTGCGCATCGTCGACACTTGTTTGCGGAATACCCGCCTTGAGGCGGTTTTGCGTGTCTTCGGGCAGGTCGGACAGCTTAATGCTGGTTTCGCTTTCGAGCCAGTGGAGCTTGAGTCCGAGCGGCTTGCCGGGCAGGCCGCGCCAGACGGCGACATTGCCCTGGTGGGTACCCAGGTAGTACGAGCCGGTGACACCCGTGTAGGCCCAGATGCCAGCTGCCAGCACAAAGACGAGGGCCAGGATGGCGGCGATGGTAATGTTGCGGCGACGCACGCGTTGCGCCTCGCGCATAACGCCATCGTCAACCAGGTCAACGACTACTACGGTCACGTTGTCGTGGCCGCCGGCGGCAAGCGCCGCGTCCACTAGGTTGTCGACGCAGATTTGCGCGGTTGAGGACTGCGTGGCGATGTTCTCGATATCGCTGTCGGGAATCATGCTCGAAAGGCCGTCGGAGCACAGGATCAGGCGGTCGCCTTCCTCGATATGCAGAGTGAAGTGGTCGGCATACATGGCGGGGTCCGAGCCCAGCGCACGGGTGATGACCGAACGGTTGGGGTGGACGCGAGCCTCGTCTGCCGTGATCTCGCCGGCGTCCACGAGCTCCTCCACGTAGGAGTGGTCGCGGGTCACGCGGATGAGCGTGCCCTCGTGGAGCAGGTAGGCGCGCGAGTCGCCCACGTGGGCGATGGCGAGCGTGTCGTTTTCGATATAGGCGCAGGTGGCTGTGCAGCCCATGCCGGGCTTGCCCAGGCCGTTCAGGGCCGCCTCGATTACGGCGGCGTTAGCGGCCTCGACGGCTGCGGCCAAGCGTGCTGCGTCGGCGGACTGCGGGGCCGTTTTGGCAATAGTCTCGACGGCGATGGAAGAGGCTACCTCGCCGGCAGCGTGACCACCCATGCCGTCGCATACGCAAAAGAGCGGCGACTGCACCAGGTAGGAATCCTCATTGTGCGGGCGCACGCAGCCAACGTCGGAGCGGGCGCCCCACATAAGTTGCGTGGTGGTGCCGGCATCATAGGTCGAGTCGGTCTCGATGCGCTCCTCGGTCAGGGGCTCAAAGCTCATGGTCGAGCCGGGGTCTTTGAGCTTGGCCTCAACGGCGGCAACGTCGATTTCGGCGGTGTCACCGGGAGAGACGGTGTCGGTCACGGGGTTTGATTCGGAATCACCGGTGTCCGGGGAGTCGGGCTCCTCGGACACGCGGGCGGTCGACTCGTCGTCTTGCGGGCTGACGTCTATAGGCTCGGGCGCCGGCGTAGACGCGGGCGCAACCTCGGACGCCGGGGCCATGGGAAACGCCGGCGCGGCGGGCTCGGGTGCCGCAAACACCGCAGCGCTCTCGTTGATTGCCGCGGCGACGGGCTCTGCAAAGTGAGCCGGCGCCGGGGTTGCTTCGGGCGCTGTGGGCTGTTCCGCAGCATGTGCGCCGATGGGCGCCGCTACGGCATCCTCTTCGTCCTCGTTATCGGCGAGATCCGAAATATCATGCGTTACATGCGAAAGAGGCAGGGAGAACACGGTGTCCTCGGGCTCCACGGGTGCGGAGCCCGCCGGAGCGGCGTGGGCCGGCGCAGCTGTGGCGGCGGCCGGTGCCTCGGTCATAGTTGCGGACTTGTTCTCCTCGTCGATCATCGACGGTTCACCTTCATGACCACGTCGCCAATCTGGACTTCGTCGCCCTCACGCAGCGTCGCGGGCTCCACGAGTTGGCGGCCGTTGACGAGCGTGCCGTTAAGTGAGTTGAGGTCCTCGATGATGAGCGCCGGGCCCTGCAGCGAAAAGCGCGCGTGCGAGGCTGAAACGAACGGTTCGTTGATGCAGATGTCCGAAGATGGCGAGCGACCGACGATGACGGGGCCGAGCATGTCTACGTGGATGCCGCGGATACCGCGCGGACCCTTGTCCACATCGATCGTCCAGATAGCCGAGTCGCGGCGCTGTCCACGCACAAGTCCCACGCCGGTCTTCATGACGGCGAACAGAAAGATATAGAGCAGGGCGACCAGGACGATGCGGCCTGCAAAAAGGACGATATCGATGTTCATAAGCGACTATCCCCTAAATTCAAAGGTACTCAGGCCAAACGTCAGCAGATCGCCGTTGCGCAGCGGGCAGCGCGTAATGCGGCGGTTGTTGACGAGCGTGCCGTTGGTGGAATTGAGATCCTCGATCGACCAATCCGAGCCCGTAAAGGTGAGCTGGGCGTGGCGGCGCGACACGTTGGGGTCGCGCAGGGCAATGTCGGAAACTGAGCGCTCGCGACCGATGGTCACCTGTGCGGAGGTGATGCTATGGCTCTCGCCGCTCACGACGTCGACGAGCTGGGCGAGCGGACGCTGCGGGGCGCGAGTGCTCGCCATGTTGGAGGCGATGCCGGCTGCGGCGCCTAGGCCCACGGCGGCACCGGTCGCGGCGGCTCCGCCCATGCCGGCAAGCGCGTCACGCGAGACGGTCTGCGGCACCGGGATGGGAGCGGCGGGGTCGGGGATGCTAGGCGCGAAGGGGTCTGCCACGGCAAGCGGGTCGGGAGCGGCGGCGCGAGGCGTCGGCTGCTGCTGGGGCATGGCGGCGGGACGCTGCTGCTGCGGGGCAGCAAACTGCTGCTGGCCGGCGCGCGGGGCGCTGGCGGCACGGCTTGCCGCGGAGTTGTTCTGGCCCAGGCCGTTTTGATAGGCGCGCTCTTCTTCGTACAGGCGGCCGAGCGTGGGGGCATCGACGTTCTCGGCAAAGACCGAGAACTTGCCGGCGCGCAGCTGCGGATCGATCATAAAGCGCACGAGGGGCTCGCCGACAAAGACATAGCGGCGCTTTTCGGCCTGCGCCTTCACAAACTCGCGGACCTCGCGCGAAAGCTCGGGGTAGAACGGGGCGAGCATGGGATCGTCGTCGGCGGCGATAAGGATGGTATAGAGTGCCGGCGCCGTGTTGACGCCGTTGATCACCAGAGTCTGATCCTCCATGTCGCGAGCGGCCTGCTTGGCAAGCTTCTTAAAGGAGAACGGGGCACGGGTGGCACCGAAGATGCCGGCCACGTGGTCCTCGAAGATGTTCAGGAAGTTCACGAAAGATCACTCTCCGTATAGGTTCTTTGGTATCCGAGCAAATATAGGCATATCCCAACGATTATAGAGGATAGGATTCCCGCAATCGCCGCCTTGGCGATGACCGCGGCTGCAAGGCTGGCAATTTCCATATGGTGTGCAAGACAGGACGCCGCTGCGCAGCCGATGCCGGTGACAGCGATGGCGGCGATTGCGGCAAGGTTTGAGCCCTGATTGGCACGCTTGGCATGGGCATTGAGCAGCGCGGATGACGCTGCGGCAGTTGCCGCGGCCAGCCCAAAGGCAGCCCAAAGGAGCGGGTCTCCCAGCGCTGCGGCAACGTTACCGAGCCCCAGCACGCCTCCGGCTGAAAGCGCGACTGTCGCCAGGCGGGCAAAAAGCGCGCCCATGCCCGTTGCCGCGGCGGCGCTTGCCGGGCCGAGCCAAAATGACGCGACGCCGGCGGCGACCCCAGCTGCCAGGAAGGTATTGCCGGTCAGACAGCCAAGCGCGAGTGCACAGGTGAGTGCGGCGCTCGCGGCAGCCTCGGTGCGACCCCAGGCGATCCACCAACCGGACATGGCGGCGGCAAAGATCACCGCGACGGGCAACATCGACAGGATGCTCTGCGCCTGCATGGTGGCGTTGGCCATGAGCACCAAAAAGCCCACAGCCGAGATGGCCGAGCCAATCTGGGGGGCCAGGCCAGCCGCCGCTCCGATTGCGATAGCCGCAATGACCAGGCCGGGAAGCGCCGCGACCCCGGCCGTTTGCATCAGCAAAAAGCTAAAGGTGCCGCACGTTAGCGCCGAGATAGCGCGCATGGTGTAGTCGCGCGCATGGCTCCAGCGCGTGCCCGCCCAGCCAAGTGCGGGGTCGACCTCGATGGCGTCGTCCTCGTAGTGCGACGGCTCGATACCGTCGAGCTCCTGCTCGTCATCCGAAAGCTCGCCAACCATTTGCTCCAGGCTGCGACGGCCTTCGCGCACGCTGCCCAGACCGGCAAGGAGCTGGTCGCAAAATGCCTCGATGCTGTTGGGGCGGTCCTGCGGCATGGGGGAGAGCGCGCTCATGAGCGCGCTCTCGGCTCCCGGGGGAAAGTGTGGTATCAGCTCGCTGGGATAGGTGGCGCCGCCGATGATGCGGTCGAGCGAGTCGGCGGGCGTGGCCGCCATAAAGGGAGCGCTGCCGCACAGGCCCTCGTAGATCACACAGGCGAGGGCAAAGACATCGGCGCGCTCGTCGACCGTGCCGGTCTCGATATCGAGCTGCTCGGGCGGCATGTAGCCGATGGTGCCGCCGCGCGAGCCGCCAAAGCCACCGGCGGACGACAGCCGCGCCATGCCAAAGTCGGTGAGCTTTACATTGCCCGAGTGGTCGATGAGCACGTTGGCGGGCTTAATGTCCAGGTGGAGTACGCCATTACTATGGGCGAAGGTGAGCGCCTGGCCCAGGGCATCGGCAATGGCCGCGGCCTCGTCAAAGGTAAGTGAGTGGCCGTCCACGCGGTGCAAAAACTCGGCCAGCGACATGCCATCGACATATTCCATAACCAGGTAGGCATAGGCTGTGTCGTGCGTAAAGTCGATGACCTGCACGATATTGGGATGTTGAAGCATGGCGGCGGTGTGCGCCTCGCGCAGGACATCCATGATGTCGCTGGCGGGCATGCCGGCACCGTTGATAAGGGGGATGCGCTTAATGGCGACGCGGCGGCGCAGGTGCGTGTCGCGGCAGATCTCGATGGAGCCAAAACCGCCGGTCGCAAGTGTCTCGAGCGGCTGGTACCGCTTGAGCAGCTCGCGAGAGCTGGTGCCCTCCAAAGGAACGTCCGGCGAGAACCGGGCGGTATGTTGCGGGAAAAGCGGCATGGCCAACCCTCGTGCGTTTAAAGTTCGTTTGCGAGCGGCGGGCGCGGGGCCGAGCCATTCGCGGTGGCATAGATGCTGCTAGTGTAGCACGCTCGGGCGGATGGCGAGGATAACGGGATGCGAGGCTGCCTGTCTGTCTTGGCCTTAGCGCTTCTTCTTGTTCTTCTTCTGCTTGCGCTGCTTGCCCTTGGTCTCCTGGGGCTTGTCGCCCTGCTTGGCCTCGGCGGCGGCCTTTTCAGCCTTCATCTTCTTGCGTTTGGTCTCGATGCGGAGTTTTTTGTTGATGCGCGCCTTAAGGAAGGTGCCAAACTGCTCGGCATCGCCGCGAATAAAGGTTTCCTTAGGGATCGTCACGCCCTGGTCGGCGAACATGGCCACAAAGATGCGCTCGCCGTCGAGCACGTGGTCGAGCTTCTCAAACGGGAAAAACTGCGACTTGCCGCTCTTGCCCCAAACCATCAGGCCGTCCTCGTTGGCGGCGACGCGGCGATAGCGGCCACCCATGGACTCGTCGGCCTCGACGGCGTCGATAAAGTCGCGGGCGAGGGTGTGGTGCAGGTTTTTGCTCCACCAGGCCAAAAAGGCGCCGAACACGATCAACACGACGCCAAACTTGATCCAGTTGCCGCCGGCCACCAGCATGCCGATGCCGATGAGCGCGGCAATTGCCGCGGCGACATACAGCGAGCCGCGACGCCTGGGCGAGGCGACCAGGCGGGCGAAGTCGGTGACCAGGTCGTTTTCGTACTGGTACTCGTTGAGGTACAGGATGCCGTCATCGGCTGCGGCCTGCTCCTCGAGCGCGACCTCGACCTGGTCGGCTGCTTCGGAGGGAACGAGGTTGCTCTCTGCGTCTGCCATGCTCTTTGGACTCCTATCGCGGCGGGCTCGCCGTACGGGTTATTATGAATGCAGTATGCCGTGCGACCGCATGGCCGTCGCGGCAACAAGACTCAGTATACCCGGGGGAGCACCCATGGAATCGTTGTACCGAAAGTATCGCCCGCTCACCTTCGACTCCGTGGTGGGCCAGCAGCATATCGTCTCGACGCTCGAGCACGCCATCACCGAGGGACGCCTGTCCCACGCGTACCTGTTCTGCGGACCGCGCGGCACGGGCAAGACCACCATGGCGCGCATTCTGGCCAAGGCGCTGCTGTGCCGTAATGCCGAGGCAGCGCGCGCCGAGGGTGCAAGCGGCTGCATGCCCGACGGTACTTGCGAGGAGTGCGAGCTCATTGCCGAGGGCAACCACCCGGATGTCTACGAGCTCGATGCCGCAAGCCGCACGGGCGTGGACAATGTGCGCGAGGAGATCATCAACTCCGTCAACTTTGCCCCGGTGCGCGGCAAGTACAAGATCTATATCATCGACGAGGTCCACATGCTCACGACGGCGGCGTTCAACGCGCTGCTCAAGACGCTTGAAGAGCCGCCGGCACACGTGATCTTTGTGCTGTGCACCACCGACCCGCAAAAGATTCTGGAGACCATCCTCTCACGCTGCCAGCGTTTCGATTTCCATCGCATCGGCAACGAGGATATCGAGCATCGCCTGGCATACGTGTGCGAGCAGGAGGGCTTCGATTACGACGACGAGGCGCTGGCTATCGTGGCGCGCCATGCAAAGGGCGGCATGCGCGACGCGTTGTCCACGCTGGAGCAGCTGAGCGTCTTTGGCAACGGTTCTGTGCATGCGGACGACGCCCGCTCGCTTTTAGGCGAGGTTTCGGACCAGATTCTGGGCGAGTTTTCCCGCGCCATTGCCGATCGCGATGTTGCCGAGCTGTATGGGCTTATTCGCGCGCAGGTCGAGGAAGGTAACGATCTGCTGGAGCTGACGCGCGACCTGGTGGCGCACGTGCGCGACGTGTATGTTGCCTGCGTTACCGGTGCCCGTGCCGAGTTGTTTGAGGGCGGCTCCGAGCAGGCCGAGGCGCTTGCTGCCGAGGCCGCTGCCTTTGGCGAGCATCCTGCCGACCGCCTGGCTCGTGTGCTGACAGTGCTCGACGATGCCGCACTGGAGATGAGGGGCGCGAGCGACGTGCGCCTGGTGCTCGAGATTGCCTGCACGCGTCTGGCGCGTCCCGAGGCTGATTTAACGATTGAGGCATTGGCCGAGCGCGTGGCACGCCTGGAGGCCATGGTTGCCAACGCCGCCGTGCCGGCGAGCGTGGCTGCTGCTCAGGCCGCCGCGCCTGCAGCATCCGTACCCGCTGCTGCCCACCAGCCGACGCTCATTTCGGGCGCCCGCGCTGCCGCCCCGGCGGCATCCGCTGCCCCCGCTGCTACGTCCGCGCGCCAGGGCGGTATGCCTTGGGACCGTGGTGCTGCTGTTCCGGCTGCCCAGCCTTCGCCCCGTTCTGCGTCCGTGTCAGCTTCCAAGCCTGCAGCGCCTGCACCTCAGCCTGCGCCTGCACCTCAGCCTGCGCCGGCTCCGACGCCTCAGCCCGTTGCGGCCCCCGCGCCTGCCATAGCTCCGGCACCTAAGCCCCAGTCCAACAATGCCGCCCAGGTTGCCGTCGCCGGTGCTGCCGAGACGCCCGCGGTCGAGGATGCCGGAGAGCTGCAGCGCAAATGGGCCGAGGTTGTCGAGCGTGTCAAGGCACGTCAGGCTTCCTACGCAGGGCTTTTGCTCAACGCCCGCGCCACGGCCGACGACGGCTCCAAGCTCACGGTCTCGTTCCCCGCGGGTTCGACTTTTGCCATTAAGATGCTCGGTCGCGCCGATACGCAGTCGGTGGTCCTGCCGACGGTCTGCGCGGTCTTCGGTCGTCGTACCGTCGACTATGTCCTGGATGGGGGTGGCACGCCGGCTCCTCAACATGAGGAGCATTCTCCATCTGCACGGGCTGCGGCATCTGCGGACCCGCAACCCGTGTCCTCGGCGGCCCCTGTATCCTCGAGCGCCAGCGCGCCGCAGCAGCAAACGGCACCGGTAGCGGCATCGACCCCGTCGGCGCCTAAGCCCGCGGCGCCCAAACCGGCTGCTCCGACACCCGCGCCCAAGCCCGTCTCGCCCGCGCCCAAGTCGTCTGACCTGGGCAAAGCCCCCTGGCTACGCTCCGACAACCCCGCCGGTGCTCCTGCCACGGGTAAGCTCCCGACCGAGCCCGCACCCCGTGCGCCCGAGCGCTCGGCTGCCCCCAAGGCTCAGCCTGTCGCGCAGTCCGCGCCGTGGGAATCCGAGCAGGTACCCTACGACGACGCCATGGTCGGCGGCTTTGCTGCCGATGCTGGCGGGGACGATCTTCCTCCGTTCGACGTGCCGGGTGCGACGCCCGCGCCCAAGTCCGCTGTAGCTGCCCCCAAAGAGGAGGACGCTTCTGCAGCTCCCTGGGAGTCCAGCCCCGGCGCCGGCAGCCCCTTCGGCCACCAGGGCGCAGCCCCGAGCATCCCGCAGACCGAGGACGAGGCCAAAGACCTCATCCGCAGCGTCTTCGGTCAGGCCACCATCTTCAAGCCGGTGGAGTAGCTGCGCAGGCGGGTATACTGCTCAAGAAGAGGACCCCTTGTCCGGGCGCATCTGTATTTCGGACATGTGTAGTGTGGTGCCGCGTATGTCGCATTTGAGCAGACAGGTGCGTGACGGTCGGCCTAGGATGCTGAGGTCGATACGATACGTCGCATGGCTGTCCGTGTACTCGACTTGCTCGGCGTTAATGGTTGCTCCGATTGCCAAATAAACGCCTAGCTCGGCATCGACAATCTTGAAGTCCTTTATCTTGACCTTGAACTCTTGATAGAGGGACGGGCTGTTGTAGTAGACGGTTCGGGTTCCGTCGGTGCACTCATCGGTCGTCTCCCATTTGACGACGGGCTGGTCCGAGCTGGCTATCAGCAGTTCTGCTCCAAAAGCTATGGCATGGGTGATGACAACCAGCAATGCCCAGCCGACAAAGAGATAGAGAACCACATATGCAACGGGGTGTTTTGAGCGGATGTTTTGGAGCGCGTTGGGGGCATTCATGGGGCACCTCCAAATTACTATCTATGGCAATCAAATTATACCCTGCCGCCATGTGCGCCGCCTCGAGCAGCGGTTCGGCATTTAGCTATTTAGTGGCGCACATGAAATGCCGGATTCGGCTCTACTAGATTGAGTGTGCGATATTATGCAACCTTGCATAATTCGACCTTGCATAATCTTTGAGTGCGGTTTGTATTGGAGGACATGTATATCGACTGAGGTAACACGTCCGCCCCGCTCTCTCGCCGCGCGCCGTGGTACGATTTTTGAGTTTGAAAGTCCCGCCGTGCTCCGGCTGCCCTTGCAGCTCGGCGTGCGGCCGCACGTAAAGGAGCCATCATGGCCGGTATGAACATGCAGCAGATGATGAAGCAGGCTCGCAAGATGCAGGAGCAGCTTGCCGCCGCGCAGGAGAACCTCAAGTCCCAGACCGTCGACGCCTCTGCCGGCGGCGGCATGGTCAAGGTGACCGTTAACGGCGAGATGGAGCTCGTCAACCTCACCATCGATCCCGATGCGCTCGATCCCGAGGACGTCGATATGCTGCAGGATATGATCATGGCTGCCGTCAACGAGGCCGTCCGCGGCGTCAACGAGCTCGCCAACAAGCAGATGGGCGCCATCACCGGCGGCCTCAACATCTCGGGCATGCCGTTCTAAGACACGCATATATATGAGTGCCAACCACAGTCTGCAAAAACTGCTCGATGAGCTGGGCCGTCTGCCGGGCATTGGTCCCAAGTCGGCCCAGCGCATCGCCTATTACCTGTTGGAGGCCGACGCCGAGGAGGCGCGCCGCCTGGCCGAGGCCATCCTGGAGGTCAAGCAGGAGGTCCACTTTTGCAGCCGCTGCTTTAACTACGCCACGGCCGACGAGTGCTCCATCTGCCAGGACCCGATGCGCGATACCACTCGCATTTGCGTGGTGGGCGAGCCGCGCGATGTCCAGGCGATCGAGCGCACGGGCAGCTACCACGGCCTCTACCACGTATTGGGCGGCGTGATCAGTCCCATGGACAAGATTGGCCCCGAGCAGCTGCACATTCGAGAGCTGCTGGCACGCTTGGGCCACGAGGACATCCACGAGGTCATCATCGCCACCAACCCCAATATTGAGGGCGAGACCACGGCGAGCTATCTGGCCCGTACCATCAAGCCGTTGGGCGTCGAGGTGTCGCGTCTGGCAAGCGGCCTTCCCGTGGGCGGCGACTTGGAGTATGCCGACGAGCTTACGCTTGGCCGCGCCATCGAGGCCCGTCGCGCGATTTAGGTGGCGAGCCTGCTCCTGCCGTATGTTTTCCTCACAGTCGCACGGGGTAGTCATAATTTCCCCGTGCGACTGTGAGTTTGTTGTGCAACAAAGATGCTTCGTATCCGCTTATCGCATGGATGCTTCCGCTCGCATCCTTAATTTGCTCATTCGTTGCGCAACCTTTTGGGTTCGCTGATACACTCAAATATGGATTCGAATGAATGCGCCGCTCCCGAGCGGCGTGTTTTTGTTGGAGGAGAACGCATGCGGCCCGGTGGCACTCAGACAAAGCGCGGCGCCGCGGTGCGCATACGACGCCGACTGGGCTTGGCGCCGCGGGCGTACGCACTGCTATCGTGCTCGCTGGTGCTGGTCATAGCTGGCGTTTCTGCCTATGGCATGACCGTGCCGTCCATGATGCAGGCGCATGCCGCACGCGAACCGCGCGTGGGGCATGAGGCCAAAAGCGATCTGGGCACCACGACTGGATATGCTTGGGCAAGTGTGGTCGGGCATATTGTGTTTGGCACCGACGATGCGGACGGCGCCGAGGCCCCGGACAACGAAGTCACGCTTGCCAATGGCAAAACCATCGTGCTCACCAACACCAAGATCATCGATCGATTGTCCAACAATAGCGTGGCGGCAACGGTGAATAAGGTCGAGCAGCAAAAGGAGCAGGACGCCCAGCAGTCCGGAAAGCCCGGTAGCTCGGATACTTCTGGCTCCGGCTCGGATTCATCGAGTTCGGGCGGCGGCTCTGGGTCGGGTTCCTCTACCGGAGGGTCTGGAAACGGCGGCTCGATGGGCGGCAACACTGACAACGATGCAAACTCCGGTGGCCTTTCCGCTGCTGAGGAAGAGAGCATTCACAGTTGGCTTGTGACCAAGTACAACATGCTCGACGGCTATGTTTCTCGTGCCAATGACGTGGTCTCGACCTATAACTCTACGGGAGATCCCAGACCGTGCGACAGCCTGGTCGGGGAGATGTTTGTCATTCGAGCCGAGTTCGGTCGTCAGACATTCTCGCCCCGGTCAAAGTGGTATCAGCAGTATGCCAATCTGTGGGGCTGTTACACCAACCTATGTCAATGGGTCGGCCATTACGGCGATGATGACGTCGCGCTCGGCAACTTCAACAATAACGTGGCGGCGCTTGCCCTATGATGACCGATCTTGCATCCACCACACCACAATCGCTCGGTCGCGATCCCATGGTCGGCCTGCGCCTGGCGCGTGTCGACGGGTTTGAGCCGGCCATTGCGCTCGGTCAGGACGAACTGCCTGCCTATCTGCGTCGTTTTACGATGCTGTTTGCCGACGATGCCACCATGCGCCGTGGCGGTATCGGCCGCGTGACGCGTGCCGTCAACGCCCAAGGCGAGGCCGTGGCACTCAAGCAGCTCATCTTGCCGGCGCGCGATGAGTTCGACGACGATACCGCTCACGAGGCGCTGGTCGCCAAGTTCAAGGCGGCGTTTCGCGAGGAATACGAATGCCATCGCGCCCTTTCGGGCCTTAAGGGCTTTCCCCGCCTCTATGGCTGGGGCGAGGTCGACGGTGTGCCTGCAATTGTCATGGAATGGGTCGAGGGCGAGACGCTTACCCGCTTGCGTTCGCGACTCGCCGTGGACGATGCCGGACGCCTGTCGCCGCTTGTGGCGGCGCGTCTGGGTCGCGACCTGTTCGATCTGCTCTGCCGTATGAGCCTGGTGGGCGAGGGCTTTGTCCATCGCGATATCTCGCCCGCTAATATTATGGTGCGCACGGCGCGTCTACCGCTTGACCGGCAGCTTGCCGAGGACACCTTTGACCTGTGCCTGATCGACTTTGGCTCGTCGCTGGCGCTCGAGCCTGCGTCGGCTGTGGCCGGTACCGGCGGCAAGGCGTCGTTTACGGAGCGTTATGCCACGCTGCGTCGCGCGACGGTTGCCTATGCCCCGCCCGAGATGCTCACCGACGATATTCCCGATCTGCGCGCTTTGCGTATGTCGCCGGCGATCGACGTCTATGCCGCGGCAAGCACGGTTTACGAGCTCATTGCCGGCGTCGCGCCATACGAAGCCGCGCCGAGCACTTCGGGCACCTCGGGTTCGCGCAAAAAGACGCGCGACATCGCGAGCCCCTACCGTCTCAAGATGGACACGCGGCCCGACTATCCCATTGGTGCCCATGCGCCCGGTTGTGATTTGACTCAGCTGCTTCGTCGTGAGCCCGATGTGGCGCTCGCCGCGGCCGAGCAGGCCCAGCAGCTGGGGCTTGAGCCGGATTCCGAAGAGCTGCGCGATGCGCTGGCGTTTGTCGATGCCCAGCTGTTCGACGTGGTGACGGCCTGTCTGTCCAGCCATCAAAAAGATCGTCCCGAGCCGGCGGCGGTCGAGGCGGCGCTCTCGGCGTTTTGTGACCACTATGCGCAAAATGTCGGTCGTTCGCTCCGCGGCGAGCCGCTCACGCCGTGCCCCATGGATGCGTCCGGCCGCGCGGTTCGTCGCGCGCTGATGGTCGGCGCGACGGTCGTCTGTGGCGTGGTTTGGGCTGTGGTCGTGGTTTCGGCCGCGCTGCTGGCGTCGGGCGCTCGCGTGACGGCGACTTTGGGATCGCTCGTGTGGTCTGGGTCGCTACCGGGTATTATTGCCGCACTGGCGTTGGCGCTGCCAGGCATAGCCGGCGTTGCCGCGGGGGCACTTGCGCGTGATCGGCGCTCGGGGTTCCTGCAGGGTGTGCTTGCGCTTTCTGCCTGCGAGGTTCCGGTGCTGGTTGTGGCTGCATGTAGCGTATTTTCCCAACGCGCCGTGATGGGCGGCCTTGTTGCCGCTCTGGTTGCAACCTATACGCTTACGTGGTTTTTGCTTGCGATGGGCTTTGCCTTTGGACTTCCCGTTTCGGCACCGCGACGCACAAAAGCCCAGATGGCGACTCCGCTTGCCGGTGGAGCCGCAGCTGCCCGTACTTTTGGCGGACCTGTCGAAGTATCGTCCGATTCTATTTCTACGACCAAGGAGGCCTAGGTCATGGCATCTCAAGTTGAGCTCACCCCATGCGGGGCCATGTTTGACATCTTTAAGCGCGCGGCGCATCTGAGCCATATCGAGCTGTGCGGCCTGGTGCTTTCGTCCCGTCCGCTCGCCGACGGCCGCAGCCCGCAGAGCCGAGCCGCCGATCGCTCTTGGGTTTCCCGCTTTATCGTTCGCGCGCCGGTCGGCACGCTTCAGCAGCGCTACTTTGCCGAATACGGTACCTCGGCTGCGCGTATTATGTCGCAACTGGCCCTGCGCCAGCGCAATCCCATGGACTCCACGGCTGTGATCAATATGGTGTGCGGTCCTGCAGGTGAACCGATGGTACGCGCGCTCGAAGAGTGCCACCAAGACACGAATCTCTATCGCAACGCGCTCGATCGCCTGTCCCAGGCGGCAGAACTCATGCCTGCCGAGCGCGCCGAGGCCGTGCTGGTGCTGTTTGTCGCCGTCGGCTGTTCGGCGGATGTGCGGTCCTCGGTGAACTATGCTATCGACTACGCGCACGCGACCTGTGGCGGAGGCACCTCCACGCCGCGTTCGCTTGGCATCTCGATGACCGCGGGCGAACGCGAACCCGCCCCGGCGCACCCCTTGGGCTTGCTGCGCGTACAAAACAGTTTTGTCGTGAGCGCCCCGCGCTGGATTCAGCCGAGTGAGCAGGGTGTTGAGATTGGCGCGCTGGCCACTGGTGAGGGCGATATTACCGACGTCGGCGACGATGTCTCGGCCCGCCATGCCCATATCTGGTGCGATGCTCAAAATATCTGGCACGTCGAGGACTTGTCGTCCACCAACGGAACCGTGGTGGTAAACGGGGTCACGCGCGTCTGCATTCAGGTCGAGCCCGGCCGTTCCGCCCAACTCAATCCCGGCGACGAGCTCAAGCTCGGCGAATCCACTACCTACGCCATCCTCTTCGGTGCCCTCTAGCCAGTCCTGCCAAATGATCCCGGCAGTCATCCAAGGTAAACCTTTACCGCCCGCCTATATTTGTCGAAATTACACTTAACGGCGGGGTACAATAAACCCGCATGCGGATTTCCGTTGCGGGCGCTTCCCATCGCCGGGGCGTGCCCGGGAGCATCCGGCATGCGGCCTTTGCGGCGCTCGGTCATGTGCAAGACGGGCGGTCGGGTCTGTGGGGCGCACCAGCTGTCCCTCGCCTCGGCATGTCTTCTCTCCACGCCACGTACCTGCTGCTGAGCCTGCCTGCCAGATGATTGGAAGCAACAGCGTAAATCCCATCACGCCAACATCCCGGCGATCGCCGGGGCCTGTATACCTATATGAGAGGAGAGGGGTATATGGCGCGTAAGTTTAAGTCTATGGACGGCAACGAGGCGGCCGCATATGTTTCGTATGCGTACACCGAGGTAGCGGGAATCTATCCCATTACGCCGTCCAGCCCGATGGCCGACCATGTCGACCAGTGGGCGGCCCAGGGTCGCAAGAACATCTTCGGCACCCCGGTCAAGGTCGTCGAGATGGAGTCCGAGGCAGGTGCAGCCGGTACCGTTCACGGTTCGCTGGGCGCCGGTGCTCTGACCACCACCTACACGGCTTCTCAGGGTCTGCTCCTGATGATCCCGAACATGTACAAGATCGCGGGCGAGCAGCTCCCGGGCGTCTTCCACGTCTCCGCGCGTTGCGTCGCTTCCCACGCCCTGAACATTTTTGGCGATCACTCCGACGTCATGGCCTGCCGTCAGACCGGCTTCGCCATGCTCGCCGAGGGCAACGTCCAGGAGGTCATGGACCTCTCGCCGGTGGCTCACCTTGCCGCCATCGAGGGTAAGACCCCGTTCCTTAACTTCTTCGACGGCTTCCGCACCAGCCACGAGATCCAGAAGGTCGCCATGTGGGACTACAAGGATCTGGCCGAGATGTGCGACATGGACGCCGTCCAGGCTTTTCGCGACCACGCGCTCAACCCTGAGCACCCGCACACCCGCGGCAGCCACGAGAACGGCGATATCTTCTTCCAGAACCGTGAGGCCTGCAACAAGGTCTACGACGAGCTTCCCGCCGTCGTCGAGGGCTACATGAAGAAGATCAACGAGAAGCTCGGCACCGATTACGGCCTGTTCAACTACTACGGCGCTCCCGATGCCGACCGCGTCGTCGTGTGCATGGGCTCCTTCTGCGACGTGCTCGAGGAAGTCATCGACTACCTCAACGCTCACGGCGAGAAGGTCGGCCTGGTCAAGGTTCGTCTGTTCCGTCCGTTCTCCATCAAGCACTTCGTCGACGTTCTCCCCGAGACCGTCCAGAAGATCGCCGTCATGGACCGTACCAAGGAGCCGGGTTCCATCGGCGAGCCGCTCTACCAGGACGTCGTCTCCGCTCTCTACGAGGCCGGCAAGACGGGCATCAAGGTCGTCGGCGGCCGTTATGGCCTGGGCAGCAAGGACACGCCTCCCGCGTCCGCGTTCGCTGTCTTCGAGGAGCTCAAGAAGGACGAGCCCAAGCGCGAGTTCACCATCGGCATTGTCGATGACGTGACCAACCTGAGCCTGCCCGAGGCCGAGGATGCGCCCAACACCGCAGCCCCCGGCACCATCGAGTGCAAGTTCTGGGGTCTGGGTGGCGACGGTACCGTCGGCGCCAACAAGAACTCGATCAAGATCATCGGCGACCACACCGACAAGTACGTCCAGGCCTACTTCCAGTACGACTCCAAGAAGACCGGCGGCGTCACCGTTTCGCACCTGCGCTTTGGTGATTCTCCGATCCGTTCGCCGTACTACGTGACCAAGGCCGACTTTGTCGCTTGCCACAACCCCAGCTACATCGTTAAGGGCTTCAAGATGGTCCGCGACGTCAAGCCGGGCGGCACCTTCCTGGTCAACTGCCAGTGGAGCGACGAGGAGTTCGCCGAGCACATGCCCGCCGTGGCCAAGCGCTACATCGCGAACAACAACGTCAACGTCTACCTGATCGACGCTATCGACCTGGCCGCTAAGGTCGGCATGGGCAAGCGCACCAACACGGTGCTCCAGTCCGCCTTCTTCGCGCTGGCCAAGGTCCTGCCCGCCGAGGACGCCCTGCAGTACATGAAGGACGCGGCTACCAAGTCCTACATGAAGAAGGGCCAGGCCATCGTCGACGCCAACCACAAGGCCATCGATGCCGGCGCTACCGCCTTCCGTAAGTTCGAGGTTCCGGCCGACTGGGCTACCGCCGAGGACGCCGCTCCCGTCGAGCTCTCCGAGGAGACCAAGTCCGCTATCGCCCAGCAGGTCAAGAACCTGCTCGAGCCCATCGATCGCATGGACGGCGACAGCCTGCCTGTTTCCGCCTTCGTCGATTGCGCCGACGGCCAGTTTGAGCTGGGTGCCTCCGCATACGAGAAGCGCGGCGTCGCCGTGGTCGTTCCCCACTGGGACGAGACCAAGTGCATCCAGTGCAACCAGTGCGCCTACGTGTGCCCGCATGCCACCATCCGTCCGTTCGCGATGACCGAGGACGAGGCCGCCGCCGCGCCCGAGGCTACCCGCACGCTCGACGCCATGGGCCCCAAGGCCAAGGGCATGAAGTTCACCATGGCTGTGTCCCCGCTCGACTGCATGGGCTGCACCAACTGCGTCAAGGTTTGCCCCAAGGGCGCCCTCGAGATGGTTCCCACCGAGCAGGAGATGGACCAGCAGCCCGTTTGGGACTACATGGTCGAGAACGTCTCCGAGAAGAAGGAGCTCATCGCGGCCAACGTCAAGGGCAGCCAGTTTAAGCAGCCCTACCTGGAGTTCTCTGGCTCCTGCGCCGGCTGTGCCGAGACCGCCTATGCACGTCTGGTGACCCAGGTCGCCGGCGACCGCATGTTCATTTCCAACGCCACCGGCTGCTCCTCCATTTGGGGTAACCCCGCTGCCACCGCTCCTTACTGCAAGGACAAGGACGGTCACGGCCCGGCGTGGAACAACTCCCTGTTCGAGGACAATGCCGAGCACGGTCTGGGCATGGCCGTCGGTTACGAGGCCGTCCAGCACAAGCTGATCGCCGCTACCCAGGACATCATCGCTGCCGATGGTCCGTCCGATGAGCTCAAGGCTGCCGGCCAGGCTTGGATCGACTCCGTCAACGACGCCGAGGCCTCCAAGACCGCTGCCGCTGCCTACGTTGCCGAGCTCGAGAAGTGCGGCTGCGATGCTTCCAAGGCGATCCTCGCCGACAAGGCTTACCTCACCAAGAAGTCCTTCTGGATCTTTGGCGGCGACGGCTGGGCCTATGACATCGGCTTCGGTGGCCTGGACCACGTCCTGGCTTCCGGCCACAACGTCAACGTCTTCGTCTTCGACACCGAGGTCTACTCCAACACTGGTGGTCAGGCCTCCAAGGCCTCGAACCTGGGCCAGGTCGCTCAGTTCGCCGCTGCCGGTAAGGTGACCAAGAAGAAGTCCCTGGCCGAGATCGCCATGAGCTACGGCTACGTTTACGTGGCGCAGGTCGCCATGGGCGCCAACCCGGCTCAGACCCTCAAGGCCATTCACGAGGCCGAGGCCTACGACGGCCCGTCCCTCATCATCGGCTACAGCCCCTGCGAGATGCACTCCATCAAGAAGGGCGGCATGCAGAACTGCCAGGCCGAGATGAAGAAGGCTGTCGAGTGCGGTTACTGGAACCTCTTCCGCTTCAACCCCGAGGCTGCTGCCGGCAAGAAGTTCTCGCTCGATTCCAAGGAGCCCGCAGGCGGTTATCAGGAGTTCCTGATGAACGAGGCCCGTTACGCTTCGCTGACGCGTTCCTTCCCCGAGCGCGCCGAGGAGCTCTTCAAGGAGAACGAGCAGGCCGCCATGGACCGCTACGCTCACCTGCTGAAGCTCAAGACGGTGTACAACGAGGCCTAGTTCTCCCACCGCAGGACCTGAGGGCTGACCTTCGCGGACGTCCTCGGACATGAAAGAACCCCCGCTGCGCACTACGTGCGGCGGGGGTTCTTT
>OLPH01000658.1_pt1 | contig 41477 bp, 29 predicted proteins | sample 1672951 | NCBI WGS metagenome assembly OLPH01 (sample SAMEA3136740, study PRJEB25190) | human gut metagenome | reverse complement strand
GGGCTCGAACCCAGGACCCCAACATTAAAAGTGTTGTGCTCTACCTGCTGAGCTACTGAATCAATCCTTATTTGCTATCATTTCCTGATTGCGAGTGCAAAGGTACGTACTTTGTCGGAAACTACCAAATATTTGAACGATTTTTTACAGAAAATCTTGCCTATTTACTTTCTTTCTCTTGATTGTCAGTGCTTTCTGCTTCCGGAAAAACTGCCAGATCTTTTTTGCGGATGTATCGTTGGTAGTAGGAAAGCAATAATGTGGTGCCGGGAAGAGCTATAATCATTCCCAGCATTCCCATGAGGGATCCCCAGATGGAAAGCGAAAGCAGGATGATGGCAGGATTCAGTCCGGTAATCTTTCCCATGATTTTCGGTACGAGAATCATGTCCTGTATGGCCTGTACTACTGCGAAGACCACAAGTGCAAGTCCCAGTGTCCACCAGAAACTTTCTCCGGTATCGGCAGCTTTCAATAAGGCCAGCAGGATGGTGGGAATAAATCCGATGATCTGCAGATAGGGAACCATGTTCAGCAGGCCGATGAATAGTCCCAGTCCGATAGCCAGGGGAAAATCGATAATAAGGAATCCGATGCTGAACAGGATACCCACGCAGAATGCCACGAGTGCCTGTCCGCGGAAATAGCGGTTCATGCTGGTCTTGATGTCCGTGGTGAGACGAAGCGCCATCCCCTGATACTTTTTAGGAAGAAGTGTGATCCATCCGTTGGCAATCTGTTCGTAATCGAGCAGGATAAAAAAGAGGTAGAGGATGATAATAAATAAGGTGAATATGGCCAGAATGATGTTGTAGGAGGTGGAAAGCAAGGTCCATACCTTGGGAAGAAGCTTTTGTATGGCACTTACAATATTGTCGGTCGTGATATTGTTCTGCAGCCAGTTAAAGTCAATGTTCCTGCGGATGAATTCGCTGACGGTTTCCGGTATGGCAGCATGATTCCTGTCTTCGATCAGATAGATTTCAATCAGTTCTTTCAGTTTGGCACATTCTTCGATCATGGGAGGAACGAAAAAGGAGAATGCAATGCCGCCCAATACCACCAGGGTCAGCATGACAGCCAGAATAGACAGCACGCGGCTTCGCAGGCGGAGCCGGTTCTGATAGAATATAACCATAGGGTAGGTGAGGTAAGCAATCAGCCAGGCGATGAAGAAAGGCAGTAACACTCCGCTTAATCTGTTCAGAAGGTACAGAATGGCAATAATGACAGCTCCACTCAGGACTCCGCGGATGAAGCTGTCGAACGTGATTTTCTTTTGGGGAAGCATAATGGCTTTTATTTGGAACTTTCTTTTTCAAGTGCTTTCCGGTAGCAGTTGCGGCACAGGGGTTCGTATTCTTCTTTTTCCCCCAGCAAAACCCGTTTGTCGTTGTGGACTGTACGGTGGGAAACGTAGGCCAGATCGCCGCACTTTACGCAGATGGCATGTACTTTGGTCACTTCGTCTGCAATGGCACACAGGGAAGGAATGGGACCGAAGGGAATTCCTTTATAATCCATGTCGAGTCCGGCCACAATCACACGGATGCCGTTATTGGCCAGTTCGTTGCAGACTTCCGTCAGTCCTTCGTCAAAAAACTGGGCTTCATCGATGCCTACCACGTCAATCTCGGAAGTGAAAAGCAGGATGCTTGCCGAAGAGTCAACCGGAGTAGACGGAATGGAATTGTTGTCGTGCGACACCACTTTTTCCTCTGAATATCGGACATCAATGGAAGGTTTGAATATTTCCACACGCTGCCGTGCAAAGGTGGCACGTTTAAGGCGGCGTATCAGTTCCTCGGTTTTCCCTGAAAACATAGAGCCGCAAATCACTTCGATCCGTCCTTTCCGGCAAGTTTCAGCCTTGTGGCCTTCTGAAAAAACAACCATAAGCAGTTTATTTTTTGTATTGATTTTTGTTTTGAGATTACATCTTTGCCTGCAAAGATACGATTTTCAGAAAGATTTGGAAGTGAAGTTTCGGAAAATATACAACATCTGTTAAATCTTAAAGTAAAAACATCGGTGGATATAAAAACTTTCTATCTTTGCTCAGAAAGATATAGATGATGATATGGGAAAATTGTATGTAGTTCCTACCCCGGTAGGAAATCTGGAAGATATGACTTTCCGGGCTATCCGGGTGTTGAAGGAAGCTGACCTGATTCTGGCGGAAGATACGCGGACATCAGGGATTCTGCTGAAACATTTTGAAATCAAGAACGCGATGCAGTCGCACCACAAATTCAATGAACACAAAACGGTGGAAAGCGTCGTCGAACGGATTAAGGCCGGTGAGACCGTAGCTCTGATCTCCGATGCCGGTACGCCGGGGATTTCCGATCCGGGCTTTCTTGTTGTTCGCGAATGTGTGAGAAACGGTATTGAAGTGCAGTGTCTGCCCGGTGCAACCGCTTTTGTTCCGGCGCTGGTTGCTTCCGGATTGCCGGATGAACGCTTCTGCTTTGAAGGATTCCTGCCGCAGAAGAAAGGCCGGATGACACGTCTGAATGCTTTGGCTGAAGAAACACGTACGATGATTTTTTATGAGTCACCTTACCGTCTGGTCAAGACACTGACACAGTTTATGGAAATATTCGGGGCTGACCGCCCTGTTTCTGTCTGCCGGGAAATCTCCAAGATCCACGAAGAAAGTGTGAGAGGTACTTTGCAGGAAGTGGTTGCCCATTTCACGGCAACGGAACCCCGCGGAGAGATCGTCATCGTTTTGGGAGGAAAAGAAAACTAAATTATAAACTCTAAACTGTAAGATTATGAAGAAAGTTGCATTATTTGCGTTATGTGCTGCCGCATTGATGACAGCATGTGACAATGCCGGTCAGAGCAAAGATGCATTGAAGGCTCAGAATGATTCTTTGATGCTGGAACTGTCCAACCGTGATGCTGAGCTGGATGAAATTATGGGATCGTTCAATGAAATCCAGGAAGGATTCCGTGAAATTAATGAAGCTGAAAATCGTGTGGACCTGCAGGGAAATATGGAAAGCCAGTCTGTGTCCAATAAGATTAAAGACGATATTCGCTTTATCAGTGAGAAGTTGAAGGCTAACCGCGAACAGATTGCCAAACTGGAAAAGCAGTTGCAGAACAGCAATTACCAGTCTGCACAGTTGAAGAAAGCGATCAAGAACCTGACTGCTGAGTTGAATGCCAAGCAACAGCAGATTGAAACATTGCAGGCTGAACTGGCTTCAAAGAATATCCGTATTGCAGAACTTGATGAAGCTGTTGTTGCCTTGAACAAGAATGTAGATGAACTGAATGCAGAAAATGATGCGAAGACTAAGACAGTGGAAGCTCAGGACAAGGCATTGAATGCAGCCTGGTTTGTATTCGGTACCAAGTCAGAACTGAAAGATCAGAAGATCCTGAAGAAAGGTGACGTATTGAAGGACAGCGAATTTAATAAGGATTACTTCACTCAGATTGATATCCGTACAGACAAGGAAATCAAGTTGTACTCCAAACGTGCAGAGCTGCTGACTACTCATCCGGCAGGTTCTTATGAACTGGTGAAGGATGACAAGAACCAGCTGACACTGAAAATCACTAATCCGAAAGAATTCTGGAGTGTATCCCGCTATCTGGTTATTCAGGTACGCTGATATTATTCCAGCACATCGAATATATAAAAAATCCGGCTCGGACATTGGTCCGGCCGGATTTTTTTATGGATTTCATCAGGTTGAGGCTGATCAGTTGGCTGCAGGCAGAATCAGTTCTTCCGTACAGCTGCCGAAGGAACCGGCGCTTACGGTAAATTCCAGTTCAACGGTAATGACTCCGTTTTCCAGCGTTCCGCTTCCGGCCACGTACAAGGTGCCGTATCCGCTGATATCGCTGGCTGCAGCCTGCTGGTCAACGGTAACGGTTTTGCCATCCTGTGCTACCTTGAAGATGATGTCATAACCTTCTTCATACAGTCCGATAGCCTTGTACCAGGTAGTCTGGTCTGCCTTCTGGATTTCTGCGGTTCCTGTAGCTTCAAAGAAAGTTGAATTCAGGGTACCGGTGCCCAGTGAGGTATAAGTGTAGTCCCGGAAAATGGAAATGATCTTGGTCATTGTTGCATCAACCGGAGCAACAGTCTCATCCAGAGTGATAGCCAGCTGGTAAGTTTCTCCCGGTGTGATGTCACCTACGGAAACATGCAGAGAGCTGCGTCCTTCTCCCGCTTCGAAATTTACTTCGGAAGGAACTTGAATGGTAGACGGTAGAGGCAATGCATTTCCGTCAGCATCCAGCAGTACAGCGCTGGTCACTTTGATGGTTGCAGGTGCTTCTGTCTGTGCACGTACCACTTCTACATCAAAACCTTCATAACCGGAAGAGGGGAATGATACGGATTGAGAAGCAGTAATGAATGTGGCTCCAATGGTCGAGCTTTGGTAAACATCCGTCAGGTTGTCCGTGTCGCAGGAAGAAACCAGCAGTGATGCCATGGCGACACTTATTCCAAGTATATATCCTTTAATTTTCATATTCGTTCGTTTTTTGATTATTTAGTATCTCCCACCGGATTCTGGTCTTTTATAGGATCCATGTTAATATTACCGTCGAACTCAGTCTGAGGGATAGTCAATACCCACATATAACTTTCCGGATCGTTGCTCGGGCGGTTGGTCAGCAAGGTGGCTACCGGCCATCCCATTTCGGTCGTGCGGACAAATCCCTGTTTCAGACGGCGGATATCATAGATACGTCCGATTTCTCCCCATAATTCGATACGGCGCTGAGTGATGATTTCTTCCAGCAGAGAGCCTGTTACATCGGTTGTCAGTTTGCCTAATGCAGCACCTGTCTTGTTGCAGGTGTAGCCATCTACACGCTTGCTCATTACAGAAGTCAGGTCTTTAATGGCTTCGGCTTCTTCTCCCAGACGGCATTCAGCTTCGGCTGCAGTCAGGTACATTTCTTCTACACGCATCCAGATATAATCACCGGTCCAAGTCTGTGTGTCCGAGAAACGGAACTTGTTTTGCATGTAGCCGTAGTCTCCGTTGCGCTCATCTGTCGGGTCCCACCATGCACGGCGAGTATCAGCTGTACTCATCTGGTTGTAAAGTGTTTTGCTGATTTCCTTGTATGCACCGCTGTTGGCATATCCTGATCCGTCAGCATCCATGTGTGAGAAGAAACTTGCATACATGGTTGACTGGTCGGAAATGATTTCAGCTCCCCACATGACATTTGCGGCACTGCTGTTGTTGAGTCCGGCAAAGTTTTCAACAGGAAGCACTGTGCACTGGCTCGCTGTAATGGCTTCCTTGGCTGCAACTTTTGCTGTATTCCAGTCTTCCATAACCAATGCGATACGTGCTTTCAGTCCCAATGCGGTTGCATAGTTAATGTGGCTGATGTGCTTCCGTTCGGTTCCGTTCAACAGTTCGATAGCCTTGTCAATATCGGAATTCAGCTGGTCATACACTTCCTGTACGGTTGAACGCGGGTTTCCTTGTGTTCCGGCTACGGTCGGTTCCGTATAGATCGGGCAGCAAGGCTCTGATTCATGTCCTTTGTATGTGCGGGCAAAGGTTTGAGCCAGCATGAAGTATGAGTAGGCACGGATGGCATAAGCCTGTCCGATTACATAGTTGACATCTGCCTTTTCTCCTTCCATGGTGGATTCAGCTGCCAGAATATAGTTGGCGTTTGAAATCCAGGTATAGTAGCAGTTCCATACATCATAGGAACGCCAGGCTGTAGAAGTGTAGCGAGATTTTACGTTGTAGAGACAGTCGAACCAGAACCATCCGCTTCCCTGAGCTGCCTGAATCATGTCTTCACCCATAAGATCGGCCATCAGTGTATAAGAACTGATACCGAAACTCTGGTGTGTATTGGCACTAGGTGACCAGGAAGCATACATGGAACGGTAGATACCGTTCAAGGGTACCAGAGCAGCATTAGCATTTGCCAACAAGCCTGTTCCGGACATAGAATCAGTCGGTGAGGTTTCCAGTGCACTTTCCAGACAGGAAGACAGGGTTACACAACCTAACAGTCCGACCATTGCATATTTGAATATCTTTTTCATATTTTCGAATCTTTGTTTGTTAAGCAATTAGAAATTAACTTCAACTCCAAATGAGAATGTCTTGTTGGGTGAGTAGCTGTAGTTTGTTTCTCCTGCAAAGTTGTATTGTGGATCCATACCTTTCAAATGGCTGAATATAGCGAGGTTATCAACAGAACCAAATACACGTACGGAGTTCAGGTGCGCTTTGTTCATCCATGCTTTCGGCAGGTTGTAGCCCAACGTAATGTTCTTGATGGTGAAATAAGACGCATCAATCAGGAAACGGTCAGTTGTTGTGTACGTACCTCCAACTTCTACACGGGGAACATCCGTGATATCTCCCGGCTTCTGCCAGCGGCGTAATTCGTGAGTGTTCCATGCGTTGTTGAAGTACGTATTGTTCATTGAACCAGCATAAAGGCTATCATAAACTTTTCCTCCGATAGAGTAAGTGGTCAGGATAGAGAGGTCGAGGCCTTTCCATGACAGGCTTGTTCCCAAACTACCATACAGATCAGGAATACGGCTTCCTAAATAGTATTTGCTGGTAGCGGCCTTTTCATAGTCACTGCTGATACGTTCATTGATACGGTTGCCGTTTTCGTCGGTATCATATACCCAGTAAAGCTGTGCTCCCGTAGCAGGATCAACTCCCGCAGACTTGGCCATATAGAATGTATTGACCGGCATGCCTTCTTTGATACTGAATACACCGCTGATGATTTCATCGGATTCTCCAGTCAGTTTCAGGACTTTATTCTTAACCGTAGATCCCATCCAGGTAATATCCCAGTTGAAATCATCTGTACGGACAGGAGTAACTCTCAGTTCAAGTTCAAAACCGCTGTTACGCATGTTACCGACGTTGGCATTATAACCGTTGAATCCGGTAGATGTTGCCATCGGGTAAGACAACAGCATGTCTACGGTTTTCTTGTTATAATATTCAGCGTTGATTGCTACACGATTGTCAAATAATTGTGCTTCGACACCGACATTCATGTTGCCGCTCTTTTCCCAGGTAACATTTTTGTTTTCCAGTGTTGAGATGAAACCACCGATCTGGTTTGCATTGGCCCACTCAAGGCTATACAAACTTTGCCACAAGTAATAGTCGCTTGTTCCCAGTGAATTCAGAATATTGTCGTTACCCTGCTGACCGTAGCTGAGCTTGACAGAAAGGTTGTTGATCCATTTTACATCCTGAAGGAATGCTTCTTTAGAGATACGCCAGTTACCTCCGACTGACCAGAAGGTTCCCCAGCGGTTGTCCTTATAGAAACGTGAAGATCCATCACGACGTACGGAAGCAGAGAAATAATATTTTTCATCAAAATCATAGTTGAAACGTCCCATCCATGATTCAATGCGGTAGTTGTGGGTGAAAGAATCGGCTGCATACAATGTTGTACCCGGGCGAAGTTCCAGAATTCCATCAACAAGGTTGGTCTTTCCTGCTTGCAGATATTCATATTTGTATGCATAAAATTCATGTCCCAGCATGACATCAAATCCGTGCAGACCGAAGTTGCGGTTCCAGGTCAAAAGCTGGTTGAATGTATAACTCTGCATGCGCCTGTTGTCTTTGATAAGCAAACCTCCAGCTGCTGCCTGGTTTCCATGATACATATTCATATAAGACATGCTTGACTGGCTGCGGTAGTCAAGACCAAAGTTTACAGCGAATTTCAAGCCTTTGAGAACTCCATAGCTGTCTTTGTCCGAACCGAATGTCAATCCTGTACGCATGCTGGCTACGTCGTTTTTGATTTCAGCCTTATCGTCGACCAGTCCTCCTAATGGGTTATAATCGTTGTAACTTCCCGGACGACCGTTTTCTCCATAGTCCAGTTGTGGATTTCCGTTTTCATCCAATACATTGTTTCCTTCTGCATCCTTCACGTACAATGGGAACAGAGGGGATACGAATTGTGATGAATACCATACATTGGATGTAGAAGCACCTGTATAGTCACTGTAGTTTTGAACAGAGTGAGACAAAGAGGTGTTGACAAATGCATTGAACCAGTCTGTAACCTGACTGTTTACATTCGCACGTGCATTGTAACGCTGGAATCCGGTTGTGGTCAGGATACCATCTTCGTTCAGGTAGCCTAAAGAGAACATATATTTGGTCTTCTCTGTACCACCATTCAAGCCTAACTGATGTTCGTGACGGAATGCATTGTTGTTGAGCAGAGCATCCATCCATCTTTCGTTCCATGCAGATGTAGCATCGGCACGAACTTGACCTGTTGCGGGATCAATAATATTATCCCATGTGTAGTTCTTAAACGGATTATAGAGTTCGCCGCCCAAAGTAGAGCTGAGGTCGGCACGTGCCTGAGATTCAGCATCAGCCCAGTTGTATCCGCTTGTAAATACATATCCGTTACGGAGAGCTTCATAAGTAAGCTGCACGAAATCTTTCTGATTTACCATATCGTATTCCGGAATAGCTCTTGAAGACCATCCGACAGTGGAACGCCAGGTTACAGAAGTCTTACCTTCTTTACCACGTTTGGTATTGATCATGACAACACCATTGGCACCACGTGCACCATACAATGCTCCTGCAGAGGCATCTTTCAATACGGTCATAGACTCGATGTCGGCCGGATTGATAGATGACAGATCACCGTCATAAGGAATTCCGTCCACTACGTACAGCGGATTTTGTGATGCATTGATGGAACCATATCCACGGATGACAATTTTAGAGGATTCACCAGGTTGGCCGGATCCGGATGTTGTCAGCAAACCTGTTGTCTGTCCTTCAAGTCCTTTGGACACGTTTGTGATCGGTCGAAGTTCCAGTTTCTTGTTGTCGATGTTGGATGCAGATCCTGTAAATGATGACTTTTTAGCTGTACCATAGGCTACCACCATTACTTCATCAAGAACTTCAGCATCGGGATGAAGCACCACGATTACATGAGGTTTGACAGATACTTCCTGTTGTTTCATTCCTACGAATGAAATGACTAAAGTTTCCGCCGAACTTGGCACATTAGGCAATGTAAACTTTCCATCCAGGTCAGTAACGGTACCGATTGTAGTACCCTTAACCATGATAGATGCGCCTACTACAGGTAACCCGTCTTCTTCTGAAGTGACAACACCTGTCACCTTCGAAGTTTGAGCGTTTACCAGACCGATACCTATCAACAGGCAGGTCAATAACAGCATCAATTTTCTTCTCATAAAAATCTCTCTTAAAGTTTAACCTTACATTAATAAAATTTCATTCACTCTAACAAAACGCAAAATTAGTAATAAAAAGCGAAGAAGTACTATTTTTCTAGTATTTTCTGCCACAAAACGTGCTTTTTAACACTTTTAGATGAGAAAATGATGTATAAATACAACTTTTATACACCTATTGAATGCATTTATGTCAGATTATTTAAGTAAACATACTCTAACAGGCAACAAAAGAATATAAAAAGCAAGATTCAAACGAGTCCTGAAGAAAAGAGGCATATTTTGTGATAGTTCATCAATAAAACATGAAATATAGAAAGTTTTATTAACTACAAAGCCCTATGAAGAAGATTAATTACCGTTTAGTTTACAATCGTAAAAAGAGTTTAAATAACGAAGGAAAAGCTCTGGTGCAAGTAGAGGCTTATCTGGAAAGCAAAAAGATCTATTTTTCCACACACATCTATCTTTACCCGGAACAATGGGACACCAGACATGCAATTATCATCAAACATCCGCAGGAGGAAGAACTGAACCGGATGTTACAAGAATTTATGCTCAAACTGCAATGGAAAGAACTGAAAGCATGGAAAGAAGGGAAAGACATATCTTTATCCTTATTGAAGGACACACCCTCACACTACAAACATCACCCTGCTGATTTTTTTGACTTTGGTGAACATTGGGTAGAAAATTCTTCCCGAAAAGAAAGTACCAAACACAATTTACAGACAACCCTCGCCTTATTGAAAGATTTTAAAAGATCACTTACCTTTGAAGATTTCACATACAGTTTTCTCCAAGAATTTGAAACTTACTTACGGAAACGACAATATACAATTAATACAATAGCCAAACACATGAAACACCTCAAAACCTTCATCAACGAAGCTATCAATCAAGATTTAATGGACAGCAGCAATTATCCTTTTCGTAAATACAAGATAAAAATGACAGAAAGCAAGCATACATTCCTCCGGCCTGAAGAGATTTCTTCTCTGGAAAACTTAAAATTACCCCTGAGATGGAGCCATCTGCAACATACTTTAGACGCGTTTTTATTTTGTTGTTATACAGGTTTAAGATATTCTGACTTTACACATCTTTCATCAGACAATCTGATGAAAGATCAAAAACAGATCTGGCTGGTCTTTACTTCTGTGAAAACAGGAGTAGAAACACGATTACCTTTACGCCTGCTCTTTCAGGGAAAGGCTCTGCTTTTATTGAACAAATACAGAAAGGATCTTGAATTCTTTTTCAGACTGAAAAAGAATTCTCTGGTCAATAAAGAATTGATCCGGATAGGAAAACTGGCACAAATCACCCAACATTTTTCTTTCCATTCTGCCAGACACACCAATGCGAGCCTGTTGATTTACCAAGGAGCCCAGATAACAGCAGTACAGAAACTTTTAGGCCATCGAAGCATTAAAACGACACAAGGTTACAGCAATATCTTTTCTGACACAATTATTAAAGACCTGAAGCGATGCTGTTCGCATGAAAAAACGACCAAATGAAAGATGGTGTCCGCTATATATAATATAATAAGGTGTAACTTTTTCTGCTCGCAGCTGAAGAACCCGGTAAACAAGACACTACCAGATAGAGATTTTTATCCCTGTACTCTTTGGCTCAATTCTCCGCTAGAGAACGAAAAAGAGTACAGGAATAAAACGGCTCCAGATTTAGTGATCAATAGCAAGACTTCTGTTTTCGGACAGTTTTCAAGTAGAAACAGAGGAACAGTTATAGCAAAGGATACCACATTATAACTGGCAAACAACGCGTCCAGACAATGAGAAATTCCATTTTATACAAAAAATATAGTTCGGCGGAAACTTTGCTTATTTCATTCGTTGGAATGAAACAGCAGGAAGTGGCTGTTAAGCCTCATGTTGTCGTAGTACTTCATCCCGATTCAGAAATACTTGATGAAGTAGTGGTAACTGGTTATGGTAATTTTAAGAAAGCGTCGTTTACAGGTGCCGCTTCAACTGTAAATACTGGTAACTTGGAAAATGTGCCTGTAATCTCAGTTGAAGAAAAATTGTCTGGTAGCGTACCGGGTGTATCACTCAGCTCGTCTTCCAGTAACCCGGGTGCTGTAAGCAGTATCCGAATCCGTGGTATGGGTTCTATCAATGCAGGTAATGATCCCCTTTACGTCATTGACGGTACTCCGGTAACCAGTGGTAACGTCAGCGAGTTCACTTACAGTGATGCTGGTACAAACATTTTGGCTACTTTGAATACCAACGATATCGAATCTATCACCGTAATTAAGGATGCCGCAGCTGCTTCACTCTACGGTTCGCGTGCTGCTAACGGTGTGATCGTTATTACTACAAAGAGTGGTAGCCAGGGTAAGACGAAAGTAAACTTCCGTAGCGACTGGGGTTTCTCAAACATGGCTATCAACTATCGTCCGCAGTTGAGCGGTGACGAACGTCGCGAACTGTTGTGGACAGGTTTGAAGAATTACGGCTTGTATGGTCAGGGTGCTTCTGAAGCAGAAGCTGCTGCATTTGCAGATTCAAACATTGATTCTTTTGCTGCGAAACCTGCTAACGGCTGGACTGACTGGAAAGATGAATTGTTCAAGACTGGTGGTCACCAGAACTATCAGGTAAGCGTATCAGGTGGTGGACAGAACACTCAGTTCTACTCATCTTTGTCTTATACTAAGCAGGATGGTATCATTCAGAATCAGGGTCTGGAACGTTTCACTGGAAATGCGAATTTGACTCATACTTTCAAGAGACTGACCGTTCAGGTAACAAGCCAGTTCTCTAAGATGATTCAGAAGAAAACAAACGAAGGTACTTCTTACGATGGTGCTGTTGCCAACTATGCATTCTTCCAGAGTCCTTCTTCTACTCCGTACAATGAAGATGGTTCATTGAATAATGGTTGTGGTATGTTTGGTGTAAACCCCTTGTATGAATTCCAGCACAGCTCTGACCGTGCTACTATCATCAAGGCATTCAATACAGTTAAGGCTACCTATAATATTTGGGATAACTTGAACTTGAGTGAAAAAATTTCTTACGACTACATGACCAATACCAACGACGTATTGTGGGATAGATATTCTAACAATGGTGGTCCTGGTGGCGTTATGCAGCGTATCATCAGCAAGAATGAACAGTTGAACACTCAGACTCAGTTGACTTACAACAAGGCTTTCGGTGAACACAACATTGATGCATTGCTTGGTTTTGAAACAGAAGATAACAAATATGCATACAATTACCTTTCCGGACAGGATTATCCGGGTGATTTGTATGAATTCACTAATGCTGGTTCTACTTCAGCAGATAGTAACATTCAGTCTTATCGTCTGACTTCTTTCCTGGGTCGTGTGAACTATGATTTCGGAGGTAAGTATTATCTGAGCGCAAGCTATCGTACAGATGGTAGCTCCCGTCTGGCTAGAGACAATCGTTGGGGTAGCTTCTGGTCTGTATCTGGTGCATGGAGATTTACTCATGAAAACTTCATGGAATCAACCAAAGAAGTTCTGACTGACGGTAAACTGCGTTTGTCTTATGGTGTGAACGGTACTCAGCCTTCTGTATACTATGGTTATATGAACCTGTACAAATACGGACAGAAGTATAACGGCATTTCAGGTATGGGTATTATCGGTATTGCCAATCCTGATCTGAAATGGGAAAAGAACAAGACTTTCAACGTCGGATTGGACTTGACTTTCCTGAACCGTTTCGCTTTGACATTCGATTACTATCAGCGCAAGACCAGCGACTTGATCTACGACCTTCCGGTTTCTCAGGTAGGTGGTTACTATGATTCAAGCTATGGTTACTATATGCCGGTGAACGTAGGTGCTTTGAAGAACAGTGGTGTGGAAGTAACTATCCAGACTACAAACTTCCAGACTGATGATTTCTCATGGACTACTTCTTTGAACATCGGTCATAACACCAACGAACTGGTTACTTTGAACGGTGAACAGAATGAAATCGTTTCCGGACCGCTGATCCACCGTATCGGTAAAGCTTACTATTCTTACTACCTGTATGAATACGCAGGTGTAGATCCGCAGACTGGTAAGGAATTGTTCTACAAGAATGACGGTACTGCTGATGCACGTCAGACTACAACCAATGTTTCTGAAGCTAACAAGACAATTGTAGGTAAACACGATGCGAAGGTGGAAGGTGGTTTGACCAACAACCTGAAATGGAAATGGTTCGATCTGGGCTTCACTTTCACTTACTCTCTGGGTGGAGATGCATTTGACTATGCTACATGGCAGCACAGCGATGGTGGTACTTACCTGTATAACGGTGCTGTTCCTGCTTACTACACATTGGAAGATATGTGGACAGGCCCGGGCGATACTTCAGCTAAATTGCCTGCATTCCAGTATGGTAACAATTCTCAGTCCATGTCTTCACGTTGGTTGATGTCTACTGACTATCTGCGTTTGAAGAACCTGACCTTCGGTGTTCGTATGCCTCAAAGCTGGTCAAACAAGATTGGTATGAGCAATGCACGTATCTACTTCTCTGGTTCAAATCTGCTGACCTGGAAGTCTAAAGGACTGACCGTAGATCCGGAAATGCCGGTAAGTGGTGTATGTACATTCGAAACTCCGGCTCTGAGAACCTTTACTTTCGGTATTGAATTGACTTTTTAACGTTAAGAATTAAGACAAATGAGAATATTTAGACATATATTTACAGCTACGCTTGGTGTGGCAATGACCGCCAGCCTGTCATCTTGCGTCAATAACTGGTTGGATCAGACTCCGGCTGATGGTATCGATGCGGAAACAGCTATCCAGACAAGCTCTGACCTTGCTAATGTGAGAACAGGACTTTATGCTGCAGTAAAAGGAAACAACACTCTGGTTGATTACTATGGCCGACTGATGTTTGTATACGGAGACGTTAGAGGTGAAGATATCCAGTATGAATTCAACAGTGGTAGTGGACGTGCTCAGTTCTACTATTATATGAACTATTCTACTGCTGACGATTTCGGATCTTCTTCTTCTATCTGGCAGACTCCGTATGTAGTAATTGCACGTGCAAACCGTGTGATTGAAGCGGCAGAAAGCGGTAAACTTACAGATGCAGAGGAGGCACAGGCTGAAATTGCACAGTACACTGCTGAAGCAAAAGTACTTCGTGCAATGGCTTTGTTCGATCTGACTCGTGTTTACGGTAAACCGTATACAATGGATCAGGGAGCATCATTGGGTGTGCCCATCGTTACTTCTCCTATTGAAGCCAGCGAAAAACCGGCTCGTAATACTGTTGCTGAATGTTATGCAGCGATTGAAAAAGACCTGAATGAAGCTATTTCTTCTGGCGCTCTGATGACTCAGAACGATGAAGACAGCAAAGGTTATATCAACGTTTGGGCTGCAAAAGCTTTGCAGGTACGTGTATATATGACTAAGGGCGACTGGAACAATGCTCTGGCTGTTGCTGAAGACATCATCAACAATGCTCCTTATTCTTTGTGGAACACTTCCGAATATGCAAGTGCATGGTCTGAAGGCAGTGCTTCTCACGCTAAGGAAATCCTGTTCGAACTGGTGATCGATGATACAACAGACTGGACAGACTGTGAAGGTATCGCTTATCTGTACTCAGATGTAGCAGGTGTCGGATATGGTGATGTTGTTGTTACAAAGGCATTCTCTGATATGCTGACTTCTGATCCTCAGGATGTAAGAAACAACATCCTTCTTGAACCGCTGGATCCTGAATCAGTATATGCCGGAAACAAAGTATATATCAACAAGATGCCGGCTGTTGCTGGAGATCCTCGTTATGCTGATGTTCCGGTATTGCGTCTGTCTGAAGTTTATCTGTCAGCTGCTGAAGCTGCATTCCAGGCAGGTGACCTTAACAAGGCTGCCAGCTTGCTGAATGACATTATCAGCAACCGTACAACAGATGCTTCCAAGCAGGTTACTGCTGCCAACGTTACACTGGATCGTATCTATACAGAACGCCGTAAGGAACTCGTTGGTGAAGGACAGCGTTACTTCGATGCAATGAGACGTGGTGAAACTATTGTTCGTTACACTTCAGATGCAGACAAGGGATGGCACGATGTATTGACAGAAGAAGCCAAGAGCTTCGACCGCAACTCGAAGAAGGCTCTTCCGTTGATCCCTGCATCAGAAATGAATGCAAACCCGAACATGGTTCAGAACCCTGCTTATTAATGGACATTGAAACAGAAAAGGCAGAAGGCTTTTCCTTTTGCCTCTGAATAAAGAAACCCGGTCATTGAATAACAATGACCGGGCTTTTTTTGTCTTCGGTCTCCGGTATTCTTTTTGATGAAAATGGGGCGGCGTCCTTTCAGTCATCCTCCTTTCTCCCTTTGTTCTTGCCTGTTTCCCGGAAGGATTCCACTATTTTCTCAGCATGAAACTTGAGTTTCACCAGCACAAAACAAAAGTTTCACCTAGAGAAACAAAAAGTTCCACTAGGTGGAACACACAGAATCGGGCAGACGATTCCGGGAGATTGTCCGCTCGATGCATTCAGATTGTCCGTCCGATGGCATCAGATCCTTTGCATAATGCTGTCGGATTCCCCGTTCGGCTCCGGTGAATGTCCCTTTCGCTTTGCCGTTTTTCTATAATCTTTCCGAAGATGATTTCAATGGAAAATTTTCCGTATATTTGCGATGTTTAGAAATAGAAGCTTATCGAATGAAAGAATTTGTTATATCAGAAGCACAGACCGAGAAGGCTGTATTGGTGGGACTGGTTACTCAGACCCAGAATGAACGTAAGACCAATGAATACCTGGATGAACTGGCGTTTCTTGCTGAAACGGCAGGAGCTGAGGTGGTGAAGCGTTTCACGCAGAAGCTGGATACTCCTAATTCTGTGACTTACGTGGGTAAAGGAAAACTGCAGGAAATCAGAGAATATCTCCAGCAGCAGGCTGAGGAAGAAGAGAATGAAATCGGTATGGTCATTTTCGATGATGAATTGTCGGCCAAGCAGATTCGTAATATTGAAAATGAACTGAAGGTAAAGATCCTAGACCGTACGTCGCTGATTCTGGACATCTTTGCCATGCGTGCGCAGACTGCCAATGCCAAGACACAGGTGGAACTGGCGCAATATAAGTACATGCTTCCCCGCTTGCAGCGCTTGTGGACTCACCTGGAACGTCAGGGAGGTGGTTCTGGTGCCGGCGGTGGAAAAGGTTCGGTGGGTCTGCGTGGTCCGGGTGAAACCCAGCTGGAAATGGACCGCCGTATCATCCTGAACCGTATGGCTTTGCTGAAACAGCGTCTGGCTGATATCGATACCCAGAAGTCTACGCAGCGTAAGAACCGCGGACGTATGATTCGTGTTGCTTTGGTCGGTTATACCAACGTCGGAAAATCCACGCTGATGAATCTGATGGCCAAGAGTGATGTTTTTGCAGAAAATAAGTTGTTTGCCACTCTGGATACAACCGTACGCAAGGTGATTATTGAGAACCTGCCTTTCCTGTTGTCAGACACCGTAGGTTTTATCCGCAAACTTCCTACTGACCTGGTGGATTCGTTCAAGTCGACTTTGGATGAGGTGCGTGAGGCAGACTTGCTGGTGCATGTAGTCGATATATCCCATCCCGACTTTGAAGAACAGATACAGGTGGTGGACAAGACGATTACGGATCTGGGAGCCGGAGGAAAACCGACCATGATCGTGTTCAACAAGATTGATGCCTATACCTATGTGGAAAAGGCAGAAGATGATCTGACTCCCAAGACCAAAGAGAATATAACACTGGAAGAACTGATGAAGACATGGATGGCCAAGATGAATGATAACTGTATCTTCATCTCAGCCCGGAATCGGACAAATATCGAAGAATTGCGTGATCTTCTGTATAAGAAGGTACGCGAACTGCATGTGCAGAAATATCCCTACAACGATTTCCTTTATCAGAACTACGAAGAAGAATGACGGAATGACGCTGAACTAATTGGAAGGACTATGAAACGTTTATGGATGATTTGCATGGCTTGTCTGCTGTGTCTCTCCTTGCAGGCTGAAATCAGCCACAAGCGAGTAGTGGAATGTCCGGCTTTTGTGACGGCTAACACCTCGGAAATCGAAATCCGGAAGATCACTCTGACGGATGAACAGACTCAGGTGGATGCAGTGTTTTATGGGCAGCCGGGAACTCCTGCCGTGCTTTCGTCGAAGACTTATTTGCAGACCGCCCAGTATCGTTTCCCTTTGCGTGAAGCAGACAAGGTATCTATTGACGGCCTGACTGAACCGGAGGTTATCCCCGAATCGGGCCGTCTGGAGGTCATACTTTCGTTTGCTCCCGTACCGTCGGGAATCCATGAAGTTGATTTCGTGGAAATGGAGTCGGGCTGGAATATCTGGGGTATTCAGCTCACCGAGACCGATCCGTATGTATACGTACCCACTTTCCTGGAGGAAGAAGAACCTGTTGAGGAACAGCTGCCCGATCCGCAACTGAAGATGGGGCCTGTGAAACTCAATGGCTATGTGCTGGGATATGATACACGCATGCTGATGAACATGAGTCTGAACTATAATGACAGCCTGTTTCCGGAAGACTGGCAACTTCCGGTGAAAGTGCGTCAGGACGGGTCTTTTCATGTGGAACTTGATCTGGTGAAAGCCTGTAAGGCACGGCTGAAAGTGAATCAGGCAGAACTTCCCCTGTTCTTGCTTCCGGGCGAGGAACTGACCGTTTATATCCATCTTCCGGCACTGAGTATGTCGGCATCCCGCCTGCAACATCGTCGTATCGGTAAAGAACCGGTGGCATGGTTTGATGGCCTCGGGGAATCGGTTGACGGACAGATGGCCGCTATGCTGGGCCGGCACGGACATCACAAGGCTGAGGGAGCATGGGAGGAATATGTCCGGAGCTGGGAACAATGTCTGGCTTCAGAAGCAGTGAAAGCCGATGTGCAGACCATTCAGCCGATGTGCGGACGGATACAACAGCGTCTTCCTCTGGAAGCTGGTGACCGGAAAGTACTGGCTTCTCTCCGTACGGCTCCGCTCAGAGAGTATCTTCAGACTAAGGAAAATATACTCCGTACAGAACTGTCACGGGCAGAATCGGTGAAGGAAGCTGTGGTGGCCGTACTTGATACAACCGTCACAGGGGCCGATATTCTTCCCCGCATCATTGCGCCTCATAAGGGAAGAGCCTTACTGATAGACTTCTGGGCAACGTGGTGTGGCCCCTGTAAGCGAAGCATGGTGGCCATGCGTCCGCTGAAAGAACGGCTGGCATCCAAAGATATTGTATTCATTTATCTGACAGGACCTTCTTCGCCGATGGCTAACTGGAAACAGGATCTGGAAAAGATGAACGGTGTGCATTACCGTCTCTCGGAAGCGCAGTGGAAATATCTGTGTCAGTCATACGGTATTACAGGTATTCCGGGCTATCTCATTATCAGTCACGACGGCAAGCTTCAGGGACGTTATGTCGGCTTCCCCGGAGTGGATGTACTTGAGAAAGATCTGCTTCGTGCTTCGGATGAATGACCGTGAAACTTTTCACGTTGATTAAGGAAAAAATTCGATAATACTTTGTACCTTTGTCTGCATAATAACTAACAATTAATTTAAAATAATATGGCAACACCCGAATTCAAGTATCAGCCGATGTTTGAACATGGCAAGGATACAACTGAATACTATTTGCTTACAAAAGATTATGTATCGGTAAGCGAGTTTGAAGGAAAACCCATCCTGAAAATCGAAAAAGAAGGTTTGACTGCGATGGCTAATGCGGCTTTCCGCGATGTTTCTTTCATGTTGCGCCGTTCTCACAACGAACAGGTTGCTAAGATCCTGAGCGATCCGGAAGCCAGCGACAACGATAAGTATGTGGCTCTGACTTTCCTGCGCAATGCGGAAGTGGCTGCTAAAGGCGTTCTTCCTTTCTGTCAGGATACCGGTACTGCGATCATCCACGGTGAAAAAGGCCAGCAGGTGTGGACCGGTTACTGCGATGAAGAAGCGTTGTCACTGGGCGTTTACAAGACTTACACCGAAGAAAACCTGCGTTACTCTCAGAACGCTCCGCTGACCATGTATGAAGAGGTCAACACTCGTTGTAACCTTCCTGCACAGATCGATATCGAAGCAACTCAGGGTATGGAATATGAATTCCTTTGCGTAACAAAGGGTGGTGGTTCTGCCAACAAGACATATCTGTATCAGGAAACCAAAGCAATCCTGAATCCGGCTACACTGGTTCCGTTCCTGGTAGAAAAGATGAAGACGCTGGGTACTGCAGCTTGTCCTCCTTATCATATCGCTTTCGTAATCGGTGGTACTTCAGCTGAGAAGAACCTGCTGACCGTGAAACTGGCTTCTACCCGTTTCTATGACAATCTGCCGACTACTGGTAATGAATACGGTCGTGCATTCCGCGATGTAGAGTTGGAAAAACAGGTTCTTGAAGAAGCTCACCGTATCGGTCTGGGTGCACAGTTCGGTGGTAAATATTATGCTCACGATGTACGCATCATCCGTTTGCCTCGTCACGGTGCTTCTTGTCCGGTGGGTCTGGGTGTTTCCTGCTCTGCTGACCGTAACATCCGCTGTAAGATCAATAAAGACGGTATCTGGATTGAAAAGCTGGACTCAAATCCGGGTGAACTGATTCCGGAAGAACTCCGTCAGGCTGGTGAAGGCAATGCAGTGAAGATTGACCTGAACCGTCCGATGCCGGAAATCCTGGCTGAACTGGATAAATATCCGGTAGCAACCCGTCTGTCTCTGAACGGTACTATTATCGTAGGCCGTGACATTGCACACGCCAAACTGAAAGAACGTCTGGATCGTGGTGAAGATCTGCCTCAGTATATCAAGGATCATCCGATTTATTACGCTGGTCCTGCCAAGACTCCGCAGGGAATGGCTTGCGGTTCTATGGGCCCGACTACTGCCGGACGTATGGACCCGTACGTTGATCTGTTCCAGAGCCACGGAGGAAGTATGATCATGTTGGCGAAGGGTAACCGCAGCCAGGCTGTAACTGATGCTTGTAAGAAGCATGGAGGTTTCTACCTGGGTTCTATCGGTGGTCCGGCTGCTATCCTGGCACAGAACAACATCAAGAGCATTGAATGTGTTGAATATCCGGAACTGGGTATGGAAGCTATCTGGAAGATCGAAGTGGAAGACTTCCCGGCATTCATCCTGGTAGACAACAAGGGTAATGATTTCTTCAAGCAGATCAAACCCCGTTGCGCTGGAAACTGCAAGTAAATCCTTTTGTCTGAAGTTGCGTCAGGGCAGCTTCAGACAGATACATAAAAAGAGAAGCGCCTATCTTGAAGCTATGAAAGATAGGCGCTTTTATTGTAGTTATCTTTGTCTAAGCTTTCCATTGAGAGGCCGTTGAAACAAGATAAGTTCTATATAATGTAAGCCGACAGGAAGTTATCAGAAAAAATACATTATTATAAAGTCTATTATAAAGGGACTTTTTGTCGCGGTTTGTTGATGACTTTATTGTTGGGTATTTTTGCTTATTCCGGATTTTATTTATGCATTGTCTTTTATTTTTGGCGGTATTATTGGTGCTAATATTGTGTGAGAACTTATGCAATTATATAAACTTAAGAGGGTGCATCACGTATGTGAACTGCACCCTCTTAAGTTTATAAACAGATTTCTGCCCGGAATGTAGAGGCTGGAAGTTCGTCCCGGTTGATTAGATTGGCCCGGGTGAATGGCTGCCAGCCATAGCGGATGAAGCGAGGTTCTTTGACTTGTCTGGCATAAAGGATAATTTGATTTCCTTGGATAACGGCTGTTGCAGGATAGTATACCCCCTCTGTTTCAGCTATTTCAAATCCAACTAGCTTTTCCCCATCAGAGGATTGTAATCCTTCTCCATAGTTAAATTCTATAATCACTTGATCCTTTTGGGTGTGGGCTCTTTTGAATAGTGGGCCGGAGGGAATCAGATTAAGGTATCCGTATTCCTGATTCAAAGCCCATCGTGCCAGTCTTTCTCCAACCGGACGTTTGTCACGTGGATGTACATCCAGTGAGTCACCTTTGTCTGATGAAACAACCATTCCCGTATGGGGAATCTGTAGCATCAGTTGTCTTTGACTGTCCCGAAACCAGGGCCAGGATGGTCGGTTGAGACTTGACAACTGAACAAAATAGAAGGGAAGTTCTGGTGATTGCCAGTTCCTGCGCCAGCTTTCCACCAAAAGTCTGAATAGCTTTTTGTGTGCATCCATATTATGGGCATTCGATTCACCTTGATACCAGATGACTCCTTTGATGGGGTATTGTTCTAAAGTTCTGATACCAGCTTCGTACAAATAACAGGGTTCATAGGGATGCCGCTGTAGGTTGTCTGTCCGTTTTTGCATGTTAGTCAGTGCTCTTCCACGTACCCATTCCTGAATGAAATCATTCTGGGTCCAATTTTTCAGGATAGAAGGAAACTGATATTCCAGTGTGCTTCGGTCTATCCAGGCTTCCGTGGGAGATCCTCCTACAGCATTGCAAATCAGTCCGACCGGTACGTTCAGGCTATCTTGAAGCATTTTTCCGAAGTAATAAGCAATTGCGGAAAAATTGGCAGCTTGTTGTGGGGTACAGGGCTCCCATTGAGCTGTGCGATAATATAGTAGATGATTTACGGAATCGAGAGCACTTTCCTGCCATGCCTGGTTGTCAGTAGCCCAGTTGCCCTTCATATTGTACAGGCGCAAGTCTGGATGGTTAGCTTGAGGAATGTCTTCTTTTCCAGTGGTGGCTTGTGAAAGTAAAAATTCCATGTTTGATTGTCCGGAGCATAGCCAGACTTCACCGGCAGCCACATGACGGAAGGTTCGTTTTTCTTTGCCGGCAGAAATATTCAGTTCGTAGTCGTTTCCTGTTTGAAGCGGATTGAGTGTTACTTCCCATTTACCGTCATTTCCGGTGATAGTTGTCTGTTTCTGGTGGCCAATGCAGACGCTTATTGGAGTTCCGGCATTGGCTGTTCCCCGAATAGGTAGTGGACAGTCACGTTGCAGTACCATGTAGTCTGTGAAAGTAGGAGGAAGTTTTAGCCCGCCAAAATCGCCTGTAATGGCTGAATAAATCATTTGTGCCAGTAGCTTTGCTCCTTCCGGATTGGGATGAAGTCCGTCTGGAAACATGTTGGGATAGGCATACAGGGCTTGATGAAGATTAATGAGCTGAACCCCAGCTACACGGGAAACTGTTTCGATGGCCAGTTGAATTTCTCCATGCCAGTCACGTGTACCTGATTCAAATCGGAAATGCCGGTTTGAAATCGGAGTAAGCCGGCAGATCATAATACGGCTTTTGGGATTCGCTTTCCGGCAGGAATCAATCAGACTCAGGTAATCTCTGACAAAATCGTCCCGGTAATTGGGCCAGTCTCTTGGATCTGTATCATTGATACCCAGATGAATGACTGCTATGTCACCGGCAAAGTTCATGGCTTTCTGATATTCCGGCTGTAGTGTGTAGGGGCGGTGTCCCCGTTTGAGGAGGGTAGCCCCCGGCTTTCCAAAGTTCCCAACTATATAATTGTGGCCTAGTAATTGCTGTAATTGTGCGGGGTAGGATTCAGTTTGCGGATTTTCGGTACCTGTCCCGAATGTAATGCTGTTCCCGATGCATGCTACTTTTATGGGGGATTTGGCGTATAAAGGTGTTGATAGTATTATCAGAAGAACAAGATATATTTCAAAGAGTTTTTTATTCATAAGTCAATAGTTTGAGAATGAGGGTTATTAGATGAGTAAATTAAATTATCTAGAGCTTCGGATCCATCTGGTGTGACAAAAACAGCTGTGAACATCCATTTGACCAGTCTGACCTGAGGTGTCTGGAACTTTCCGACAGGCAGTTTAAGCATAAGTTTATTCCATCCTTTATGAAGAGATACCTGTAAAGGTGGGCGTGATACACAATTTTCGTTCGCTAATGAAATTTCATTTGAACGTTCTTTGTGAGTATTCTTCCATACCGGAGGCAATAGTTCCGATTCGTTTAGCCAGGCACGACTTTCCTTATAGTCCCATTTTCCTTGTTGGGGTGGAAGGTCACTTTCCGATCGGCTATAGTTTTGGAATTCTAGTATAAGTCCGGCTGTCTGTTCTTTTGGAGAATATACCCAGGTTGTTGCATAAGCTGTATGATTTTCTTGTGGGTTTTTATAAAAACCGGGTACAAGGGATCCCCATACATGTCTTAAGTAGATTCCAGCTCCATTGACTGTATAACTTTGATACGTTTTTCCTTCATATTTATAGTACTCGGCCTCTGATTGTTCAGGTGGAAAGGATTTTGTCAGATCGCCTTGATTGGGAAAAGCATCAGTAATTCTCCATTTAATGTTGCTTTGCCGGACATAGGGAAAAGGCTCTTTCTGAAATGTATGATGTTTATGCCATAGCATTCGTCGTTCGAAATCGGCAAAATCCTGATTGCTATCAGGGGTCTCAGTTCGGAGTAATGTTTGCGGACCATCAAAGTAACAGGATCCTCCTCCGAGCCATGCACGTTCAGCTAATGCCAGCATATTAGCATAGAAATTGTTTTCTGCTATGATTTGTTTTTCATCGGAGATGTAGCGATCGTTCCATATTGCCAGAATGCTTCCTGCAATATCTTTGCTTCCTTGGTCGCAGTTGTAAATTCGGCTATTATAAAGAGCTACTAGATCTGCATATGTGTCAAAATGGTTCAAGTAGTGAAAACGGCAGTCAATGGCGGGAATTCCCTGTTGAGCTTTTCCCCGGTAACTCCATAATTGAGTCATATCGATTTCTCCCGGCTGATAATTCCATCCTGGATTCCAGGAAATGACTTTTTTCCCTTTGTCCCGGATGTATTTGACCATTTCCGGAACAAATTCAGGATTGGTAAATTTTACTTCGTCAGTTCCTATATGTATATAAGGAACATCGAAGGTAGTACAAACTTCATCTATTAGCTTCTTTAGAATTGTCATTCCTTCTTCACTTTGCATATCTGTCTGAAATGTCCGGTTGAAGGCTTCACTATGTCCCGGCATATCTATCTCGGGTATTAGCATTACGTGGCGTTTTTTACAGAAATCAACCAATTCTTTAGCCTCTTGGAGTGTGTAGAATTTTCCTGGCATTCGGGTCATGTTTTCTGGAGCATTTAATTCTGGATATATTTTACTCTCTAATCTCCATGCTTGATTTTCTGTTAAATGCCAATGAAAAACATTGATCTTGAATTGACTTAGTAAATCGATTTCTTTTTTGAGTTCTTCCAATGTTATATAGGTACGTCCGACATCTTGCATGAATCCTCTAATCCGGAATGCTGGCCAGTCAGTAATGGTACAGCAGGGAATGGAGGTCGTTTTTTGTTGGTGTATCATTAGTTGTCTTAATGTTTGCATAGCTCGGTAAATTCCGGTTGGAGTAACAGCCTTGATATAAATATGTTCTGGAGTTACTTCTAATTTATATGCCTCATGTTGGTTGAGAGGGACTTCGGATAAGGTATCTGTTAGCTGCGTTGATAATTTGTCAGAAGGAATTTTGCAAGAATCTTTAAGGTGAAAGAAATATTTTCCTTTGTGATATTCTATTTTTTGTGGCCGGGGTAATAATGGGACACTGGTGCGTGTGTTTCCATGTATTGGAAAACTGATGCAAAAAATGAGGTAAAGTAAAAAAATAACTTTCATCATAGCTTTTGATATTAAATAAGGTGAAACGTGAATAATCGTATAGAAAAGTTTAATGAATAATGTTTTCTTACAAAAATAAGGCAAATATATATAATTATTTTAATAATAAAAGGGGTTGTACCGGTGATTATTTATAAAATATGGGCTTTTGATATTTTGAGGCTTTTTATATATTGAAATTTATCTGTGTTTAATTAATAATAATGCCTTATTATACATATATTATTTGTAATTATTGGGTTATTAATAAAATTTTGTTTGAATATTATTTATATTTTGATTTTATTACTATCTTTGCCCAAGATAATAAAATATAATAAAATTAGATATAGAGTTCTTAATAAATTTGCGAAAAATGTATGGGCTCTATATTGATAGCTTTGATTAATCTGATTTTTTTGATCTATGTTTAATATTATTAAAAACTTAAGTTATGAAGAAACCTTTGAAATCAATTAGCATGCTGCTTTTTCTGGCGGGGATTCCTACAGGAATGACGGCAGTATCTTTACCGATGGAAACCACATGGGAAGCTTTGCAACAGGATGGAGCGTGTAGAGGGGTTGTAAAAGATGCGTCTGGAGAAACCGTTATTGGTGCAACGGTGGTAGTGAAGGGTACGACAAATGGTACAATTACAGGAATCGATGGTGATTTTGTATTGTCAAATGTGAAAAAAGGAGATGTGATACAAATCTCTTTTGTTGGATATGTGTCTCAAGAGATAAAATGGAATGGTACTCCGTTGAAAGTTGTATTGAAAGAAGATACCCAGACTTTGGAGGAGGTTGTTGTAACTGGTTATGGAGGTACACAGTTACGTACAAAAGTTACAAACTCTATTGCTTCTGTTAAAAAAGAAGCATTAAGTGTCGGTTTGTTCTCAAATCCGGCCCAGGCTTTGTCTGGTGCGGTTGCCGGTTTGAAGGTTATTCAGAATTCTGGTAGTCCTGGTGCAGCTCCGACTGTAATCTTGCGTGGTGGTACGAATCTGGATGGTACAGGTTCTCCGCTGGTTGTTGTGGACGGACAGTTGCGTGATAGCATGAGTGATATTAATCCGGAAGATATTGAGTCTATGGATGTTTTAAAAGATGCCGGTGCTACGGCTCTTTACGGTGCTCGTGCCAGCAATGGTGTTATTTTGATTACTACCAAAAAAGGTAAGCAGGGTTTTCGTGAAATTAATTTCAAAGCTAAGGTTGGTTTGAGTTATGCATATAATCCTTATGATTTTTTGAGTGGAGCTGAATATATAAAAGCTTTGCGTAAAGGTATTTATGATGCAGGAAACTTGTTCGTGGATAAGAATGGTGTGACTAAAGGATATGGTATTTATGCCAATGGCGCTTTGTCGGGTGCACAACCTTTCGGTACTGGTAATGTGTATGGAGAAAGTCCCTATAGTACTATGTTTCTGGATGACGATAATCGCTGGTTGCTACAGAAAGGCTGGAAGACGGTTACCGACCCTATTACTGGAAAAGAGATTATTTTCAAAGATACGGATGTAGATAAATATAATGCAAATAATCCGGCGTTTTCACAGGACTATAATGTCAATATGTCTGGTGGTAATGATCGGGGTACTTATTATGCAGGTATTGGTTATAACCATCAGGAAGGTGTGCCTATCAGTACTTTTTATGAGCGTATATCTTTCATTACGAATGCAAGTTATAAGGTTACGGATTGGCTGACTTCTACTTCTTCTTTGAATTATAACCGTGCAAACTGGAGAAACCTTCCAGGATCGGCTTCCAGTGAAGCCAATTATTTCGGCCGTGTACGTGCATTACCACCTACGGTACGTTTTGAAGATGAAGAAGGGAACATGTTGTTAGGTCCTGGAGTTGCAGATGGAAACCAGTCCTATCAGCCGGAAAAATGGAACAGTGATAATCAGACGGATAAGTTTACGATGGTGCAGTCTTTTAAGATTGACTTGATGAAGGGACTTACACTGACAGCTAATGCAAACTGGTATTATTCTGAAGGTTATTATGAGAATTTTACTCAGGATTATGAAAGTACTCCGGGGGTATGGAATACGACTCGTTCAACTTCTGCGGAATATAACCGAGATTTTCGTCAGACTTATAATGGTGTATTGAATTATAATCAGACATTGTTCCGTGATCATCATGTGGATATCATGTTAGGTATGGAATACTACAATAGATATTATCGTGGATTTTCAGCTGCGGGTCAAGGGGCTCCGACCGATGACTTGGGTGATCTGGGGCTGACTGATAGCGGTGAAGGAATGCGTGCTATTGATTCATATCATGAAAAGCAACGTATTTTGTCATTCTTTGGTCGCTTGAATTATGATTTCCAGGAAAAATATTTGGTCTCATTTGTTTTCCGTCAGGATGGTTATTCTTCTTTATTGGGTGATAACCGCTGGGGATTTTTCCCAGGTGTATCGGCAGGTTGGGTATTTGGTCGTGAAAACTTTATCAAAGAGAAGCTGCCTGTTCTTTCATTTGGTAAATTACGTGCCAGTTATGGTGTGAATGGTAATGCCAGTGGTGTCGGTGCATATACTTTGCAGGGTAGTTATAACAAAGTAACAAACTATAACGGAAATGCCGGCTACTTGATTGCTGCGTTGCCAAATCCGGGTTTGAGATGGGAAAAGACCAATACATTTGAAGTTGGTTTGGATTTGAGCTTTTTCCATAATCGCTTAACAACCAATTTCACTTATTATAATCGCTTGACTTCAGACAAGTATGCAGCTTTGAGTTTCCCGACAACCATCGGTTTCTCTTCTGTAACTAATAATAATGGTGAACTTCGCAACCAGGGTCTGGAAATGGAGTTTTCTGGTCGCATTATTGAGACAAAAGACTGGTCATGGAATGCTGGTTTGAATGTTGCATTTAATAAAAATAAGATTGTTTCTCTGCCAGATAATGGCTTGGAAAGAAATAGACAGAGTGCATTCCAGGTTTATACAGGAAATGGAGATGAAAAGATGTGGGTTGGTGGTTATCAGGAAGGATATGAACCCAATATTCTTTATATTTATCAGGTAGATGGTATTTATAAGTCATATGATCAGATACCGGGCAACTTGATTCGTAAATATGGATCTTATACTTATTATGGACCAGATGCCTGGAATCAATTGACTGCAGACCAGCAAAATGCAAAGACTAATTTCCCGATTCAGCCGGGTGATGCAATGTTCCATGACGTGAATGGAGATAATGTAATTGATGAATTTGATAAAGTAAGAGTGGGTAATACCAATCCGCACTGGACTGGAGGTTTCAATTCAACTTTATCTTGGAAAGGCTTGAAATTGTATACTCGTTTTGACTTTGCGCTTGGATTTTGGATTTATGAATCTGGAGCTTCTCAAAGTACAACTCCGTGGCATTTGGGATGTATGCAGGGAACTTATAACGTACCTGATTTGTATTATGATACTTGGTCTGAAGAGAATCCGAATGGAACTTATCCTCGTTTCTTGTATGCTGATCAGTTAGGTAAGAATAACTATCAGCCAGCTTCAACTTTGTTTGCTCATAAAGGTAATTACCTTGCTATCCGTGAGATTTCATTAAGCTATTCTTTACCACAGAAGTGGACTCAGGCTGTCAAGATGCAGCGTGCAGAAGTTTCTATTACAGGACAGAACCTGGGATATATCACTTCTGCCAAGAATGTATTCTCTCCAGAGACAGGAGCGAATGGTGTGGTAAGCAATGGTTATGCTTTGCCAAAAAGTGTTCTCTTTGGTGTTAACTTGACTTTCTAATATATTAAAACAGAACTGATATGAAACAATTTATAAAAAATACATTACGAGCAAGCGCATTTATTGTGGCTTTGGGAATGGTTTCCTGTGATGCACTGGATTTGGCTCCGATCGATTATTATGGAGATGGTAACTTTTGGAAAAGGAAGGAGCATGTGGTCTCTTATATGGATGGTCTGCATAAGAACCTGCGTGATAAGATTTTCAGACACCAATATGAATTAGGTGAGGCCCGTGGAGGAACAAGTAAAATGGGTACTGCTGTAGATGGAACATCCTTGAATTATCAGAGTATGGTTTCTCAGCGTCTGACTTCTGAAGATCCGGGTATTACAGGCTTTGGGGATTATTATGGAGTAATTGCCAATGTGAATATTTTCCTCCAAAAGACTAAGGAAGCCGATTACATGGAAGAAAGTGAAAAATCTTATTATCTGGCACAGGCTTATGGTTTGAGAGCATTCTATTATTTTGATTTGTATCGCACTTATGGTACTGCTCCATTGCGCTTGGATCCGAATGAAGTGGTGAATGGTAATTTCAATCCGGAAGACCTTTATATGGAACGTGCCAGCGGTTCAAAATTGATGACGCAAATTAAGGCAGATTTGGCAGAATCAATGAGACTGTTCGGTGATAATAATTCATTTGATCCTGAAAGCAGAGGAAATAAGAAATCTTATTGGTCAAAAGCTGCAACAGAGTATTTGGCTGCTGAAGTATATTTGTGGAATGCCAAAGTTTCAGTTGATGATAATGCGGCCAATGAGGCTGATCTGGCGATCGCTAAACAGCATTGTCAGAGTTTGATGGATAATTATGGTTTGAGCCTGATGGATAATTATGCAGATATTTTTGATGTTGAGCATAAAGGAAACAGTGAAATAATCATGGCTATTCGTTATATGGAAGGGGAAGCTTCCAACTCTAACGGTACTTATATGTATAATTATCAGACGGGTGCTTGGAAGACAATCGGTTACAATGATGAAAACGGTAATGCTATGGGTGACACTTTGCAGGTAAGAACCAGTGGCATGCAACGTATCGAATATTTGCCGGAATTCTTTTTTGCCTATGAGAAAGGACGTGATAGTCGTCGTGATGTAAATTTCCTGAGTGCCTATAGCAAGACTGATAATTCTTTCTTAGGAACTGTATTCAAGAAAATTATGGGACATCTGAATGCAAATACCAATAGCTATATTTGGGATGCTGATGCAGTGTTGTATCGTTTGGCCGGTGTTTATTTCATGATGGCAGAAATTGCCAATATGGAAGGAGGAGATGTTGCCCAGTATATCAATCCGATCCGTAAACGTGCATACGGGGCTAGTTGGAATGAGGCAACAGATGCTTATGTCAATGGTGATTTCACGCAGAATGAATTAGCTATTTTGGCAGAAAAAGATAAAGAAATGTTGGGCGAAGGTCAACGTTGGTATGACTTGAACCGTATGATGCTTACTAAAGGAGGAGATCACCTGGTTTTCTGTAAAGAAGGTAGCAAGGACGGGCAAGCTCCTATTCTGAATAAATCAACAGAAGCATATAAAGTTTTTTGGCCGATAGAAACAGAAATGTTAAATAAGGATCCGAAGCTTGTTCAAACACCTGGATATGAAAATGCAGCGGTGAATTGAGCTATGTGCATTGTAAATTGATAGATTAAAGATTATATTAATAAAGTTAATCATTGAAGGACGGCAAGAGATTGGTATATTGGGAATAAAAGATACAACTCTTGTCGTCTTTTTTTGTATGTTATGCGAAGTTTTTTTTGTTTGATTGTGTCTGGCTTCCTTATTTCTCTGGCCTGTAAGGCACAGACAAACTGGGATCCAGAGCAGCATGCAGTTATTGTATCAGAACGGGGGGACGGGCGTTTTACAAGTTCATATGCCATAGTTCATCAGCTGGTTAAGAATACCCGTCCATCTTTGTCTTTTCATAGTGAGATGAGGCCGGAGGAAATGCCTGTATGGCAGTCTGAGGTACGGCAAACCATGATGAAATTAATGGCCTTTCCTGATTATTTACCGGAAAAGAAGCCTATATGCGTAAGTCAGGAAAAACGTGATGGATATACATTGGAAAAATGGGAGTTTTATCCGTTGCCTCAGGCCCTTTCTACTTTTCTAGTACTTCGTCCGAATCATTTGTCCAAAACTGTGCCTGCTGTCTTGTGTATTCCAGGCTCTGGTATGAGTAAAGAAGGACTTGCCGGTGAACCGGGTATCTCGGAGAAACTAAATGATAATTATACTTCAGAGAAGGTTTCCATGGCACTAAATTTTGTTCGTAAAGGGTATATTGCCGTTGCTGTGGACAATCCTGCTTCGGGAGAGGCTTCAGATTTGGAAATGTATACTCGTGGAAGGCAATATGATTATGAAGTCGTTTCTCGTATGTTGCTTGAAATAGGATGGAGTTATTTGGGATATACTTCCTGGTTGGATATGCAGGTTTTAGATTGGATGAAGCAGGATCCGGATATTCGAAAGGATCGTATTATTGTGAGTGGCTTTTCTTTGGGGACGGAGCCATTAATGGTACTGGGTGTATTGGATCCTTCAATTTATGCATTTGTGTATAATGACTTTTTATGTCAGACTCAAGAGCGTGCTATTGTTATGACTAAACCTACGGAAAAAGGTTATCGTCCTTTTCCTAATTCAATTCGTCATTTGATTCCTGGTTTCTGGCATTATTTTAATTTCCCGGATTTGGTTGCAGCTTTGGCTCCGCGTCCTCTTATTCTGACGGAGGGGGGACTTGACCGGGATTTGGAATTAGTCAGAAAGGCATACTCTTTGAGTGGTCATCCGGAAAATGTGGAGATACATCATTATGAGAAATATGCAGATCCAGCTCTGCGCCACTTTGTTTCCGTATTACCGGAGGGGCTTGACAGAGATACGTATTTTCAGATGGTAAATGTGGATGGTACAAATCATTATTTTAAGAATGAATTTATATTTAAATGGCTGGATCAACTGTTTCTTGATTTGTAATAAATAGCTGTCAAGCATAAAGGCTGTCCAAACGGGCAGCCTTTTTATTTATAATCTTGTCAGTAAACAATCGGGAACTCAATTGTTTCACTGGTTTCATTCCAGTCCTCAACAGTGAAGTCGCCGGTACTTTCATTGATCAGCAAGTCTCCGATGACTAAATTAAGTGTCAGCCGGCTGTTTGCGGTCAGTCTTGTATTCAGTTTCTGGGACAGTGTATGTATGCTTCCGTCTTTCAGCTGTATGCGAAGTTCGAATTCCGGATCAGGACCTGAAGGGAAGAGCATTACCGTGGCATTGGACATTTGCATTCCGTCTTCAGAACGTACCAGAGGGAATTTGACGGTTTTATCCATATTTTCTGCTTCGGCGGTATAATAATTCAGCCGTTCGGCTATTCCATGGATGCGGACTTCCATGCTCGCAATATGGTCACTGAAGGTACCTTTGTCCTGATTGGTTACAGTTACTTTCAGGCCGGCCACTACTCGTTTTAGGGAAGCATTCAGGTTTTCTTCTGCAATATCTGTTTCTTGTATGGCATGCACCAGGTCATATACAGGTCTGTATGTATCGTCATCTGTATTTTTCTTCAGTGATAAATAGCTTTTCGACAGGTCGGTTCCTAAAGACAGGCCGGGAGTGACGATGGCCGGTGCGCTGTAAGTCGGTTCTTTGTAAACGGGAGTTCCCCAGTACACCATGTTGTATGTTCTTTCAGGAAGTGTCAGTTCCCGGTTGTAACCATTCAGGGTATGACCTTCCTTGATGGGATAGAACCCGTTGAATACGGTTAGTTTGTTGTTGATGTAATTTCCGAAGTAAGTTGAAGTTCCTGCGTTGCAGGGAAATACTTCAAGAATGCCGGTCATGGGACTTTGAGGCTCTTGTGGCGTGTCAACGAAAGCAGTCAGTTGAGGAGTAACCATCGGAATGCTGTTTACATCGTTGCTTACATCTTCTTTATGGCATGCTGAGGCCACAAAGAGCAGGGAAATTGCTCCCGAAATCATTTTTTTCATAAAAGTAAGTGAGTTGGAAAAATAGTTTAGAAAAGTCTGTTAGTTTAGTTTCTGTGATATATATACAACAACCGGAAAGTCGGAATGTTTGATAAGATCATTGTTTTTTTGTCCGGCGGATAATTTTTCCTTTCTTTTTTCGTTTTTACGCACTTTGCGTTGTACATTTGAGGCAGAAATCACATATCGGGTCGTCTGGCTGCTGAAAATAGTTGGGCGTCCTGGCAGAAAGAGATAAAAGCTTATGAAGAAAAAACTGATGGCTGGATGTATGGCCGGGATCACCTTGCTGATGGGATCTTGTGCCGGAAAGGCAGGACAGGCAGAGAAGCCTGCGGATGATTCACTCTATTTGCTGGTAGGCAGTTATGCCGACAGTATGCAGGAAGGAGTGAAAGTGTATGAGTTTGACCAGGAAAAAGGAGACGGAACGTATTTGAGTGGTTTGAAAGGGATCTCAAACCCTTCTTTTCTTACTGTTTCCGGGAATGGAGAAAGAGTGTATGCAGTAGGAGAGGACAGTGAGGAAGGTTCTACGGCCAATGCGTTGTCCTTTGATCGGGAAGCCGGTCGTTTGAAACTGTTGAATTCGATGTTTACAGGAGGAGGTGCTCCTTGTAACATCACACTCAGCCCCCGGGAAGATTATGTACTGACCGCCAATTATATGGGAGGAAGTATTTCTGTATTTCCACTGGATGCTGACGGGCAGCTGAAGGAAAGCCATGTAATCCGTTTCGAAGGAAAAGGTCCGGATCCGGAGCGTCAGTCACAGCCGCATTTACATAGTGTTTTGTTTACGCCTGATTCCAAATGGTTGCTGGCCAATGACCTGGGAACAGACCGGATTCACGTATTTCCTGTAAAGGATTCATCGAAAGGAGAAGGGTTGCTGGATGAGGCTACAGCCTATGACATTCAGTTGAGACCGGGAAGCGGACCGCGTCATACCTGTTTCTCACCCGATGGACATTATGCTTATCTGATCACTGAAATCTCCGGAGATGTAGTGGCAATGGCATACGACGGCATGCGTCTGGACACGCTTCAGTATATTAAGGCCGATACGTTGTCGGCTCAGGGAAGTGCGGATATCCATGTTTCTCCTGACGGTCGTTATGTTTATGCTTCCAACCGTCTGAAAGGAGATGGCATTGCTGTTTTTGAAGTGGATACGGAAGATGGAACACTGAACCGGGTAGGTTATCAGCCGACGGGTATCCATCCGCGTAATTTTGTGATAACGCCGAATGGAGGTTTTCTGCTGGTGGCTTGCCGGGATACCAACGAAATTCAGATCTTTGCCCGTGATGCTGATACGGGAATGCTTACGGATACCGGTAAACGGATAAAGACGGAAAAACCGGTTTGTCTGGTATTTGTTGCAAAGAAGTGATTAAAATCAGACTTTTCCAGCTCTTTGGATAAAGAGAGAAAGAACTGAAAAAATGTTTCGGCGTTTTACATAAAACAACGAAGGCTTTTCGTTGAAACGTCGAAACATTTTTTTTAAAGCCCGAGGGGTTTAAAGTACAGGGGTAAACAGATGGGCAAACCATCCGACGAAGCGTTTCCAGGGAGAGCGCTTGAGATGCTCCTCACGTGTATATACTGTACTGTTCAGCTTGTCTTGCCGGAACACTTCTGTCAGTTCGGTCGTTGTCGGAAGATCGAAGATAAATGCATTGATCTCATAATCATATCGCAGGCTCCGGCTGTTCAGGTTGGTGCTTCCCACGGTACAGAAACGGTCGTCTACCATCATGATCTTGGAATGATGAAAGCCTCCGTTGAAGACATAAATATGAGCTCCGGCCTTGCGCAGGCGGTTGGCGAAGTAGAATCCTGCGTCCGGAGTGAAAGGAATATCCGACTTGCCCGGAATCATGATTTCCACTCTGACTCCGCGCTTTACTGCCCGTTTGATGGCTTTCCGAATGCTTCGCGTCGGTGTGAAGTAAGGATTGATCAGCTGAATTTTACGGTCGGCCGCATCAATGGCGGCAATATAGGCTTCCCTCACAGCCTTGGGGGCTTCTTTGGGAATTCGCTGTACGATAGCCACCCGTCCTCCGCTTACGTCAGGAAGATGTGCCAGGGAATCTTTATCCAGAGGGAAACATTCTTCTCCACCGATATGCTGTCCGGTTTCCTTGTTCCAGGTATGCAGAAAGGCTTTCTGCAGATATTCGGCGGCAGGCCCTTCGATGCGTACATGCATATCACGCCAGGGACCGATTTCCGGCAGTCCGTTGATGTAATAGTCGGCAATATTCATACCGCCCGTATAACCAACCTTCCCATCCACTACTACTATTTTCTGATGATCCCGGCTGAATACATGGTTGATATAAGGAAAACGGAACGGGTCGAACTTCACAATTTCAACTCCGCGTTCGTTCAGCATCTTTAAATGATCTTTACGTAACGGACGGTTATTGGAGAAATTTCCGAAAGCATCGAACAGGGCACGTACCTTTACACCTTCTTTCGCTTTTTCAGCCAGTAGTGTAAAAAGTTCCTTCGCAATAGAGTCACTCCGGAAATTAAAATATTCCAGATGTACCTGATGACGGGCATTCCGGATTTCGTGAAACAGACTTTCAAACTTACTTCTTCCGCTCGTAAGCAGAGTAAGTTGGTTATGAGGTGTTATGACATATCCTTGCTGGCGCAGGTAGCGGGCAAATATCGAATCAGAAGGCAATTGTACTTTTACCGTATCTGTGGTACGAACCATCGTATTCGTATCTTCCGGGCAGCTTGTCGATAAAGATGGCTCTTCATGCCGTTCTCCGGCTTTGGCCGGCATGGCTGTCATGCAGACGAGCATAGCCAGACACAATACCTTATATATAAGTTGACAGATAATCTTCATACAATGAATTCTTCAAAAGGCACAAAAGTAGGGATAATTCCACAAATAGCCAATATTTCTATGCGAAGATAGGATGTATCAACTATAAAAACAGAAGAATATGCATATCTTTGTACAATATTTCAAAAACATCAATACATTAAGACATGAACAGTTTAAAAGGCATTTTCTATGGAATCGTGACCTCAGTCACATTTGGTTTGATCCCGTTGTTTACTCTTCCTTTGATGCAAAAGGGGATGGAGTTTGACTCCATTCTTTTCTATCGTTTCCTTTTTGCAACCCTGGCATTGGGCGGTATGATGAAGCTGAAAAAGGAATCGTTCCGGATTGAACGGAGAGACATACCTATGCTGATTCTGTTGGGATTCTTCTATACCGGTTCTGCCATGTTTCTTTTCTGGGGGTATAACTTTATGGGAGCGGGAGTAGCTACTACTCTGCATTTTACTTATCCGATTTTTGTCACTTTGCTTATGTTCCTGATTTTCCGGGAAAGAGCTTCGTGGGTTACGTGGCTGGCCATTATTCTGGCCATCTTTGGAGTCAGCCGGCTTTCTCTGAAAGGAACGGAACTCTCACTCGATCCCGTTGGCGTGGTCATTGTGCTGCTTTCTGCCGTTGCATATGCCAGTTACATCACGGCGGTCAACCGTTCCCGTGTACGGGACATGAACGGACGCAAGCTGGCATTCTACGTATTCATCGTCAGTACTGTTCTGTTTGCCATAAAGGCTGGAACTAATCAGGGCATTCAAGCTCTTCCGGATGCCTGGTCAATTGTCAATCTGTTTTTGCTTGCCGTTGTGCCGACCGTTATATCCAACATTACACTCGTGCTGGCTGTGCATCATATCGGAGGCACTCTGACATCCATACTGGGAGCGATGGAACCTGTCACCGCCGTATGTATCGGTGTGCTGGTCTTCAGTGAGCCGTTTACAGCTCAGGAAGGAATCGGTATTCTCTGTATCATTGCTGCAGTTACACTCATTATTCTTACCAGGACCATACAAAAAACTTTATCTTCCGTTGTGCGGAAAATACGTCCCCGGCATGCCTGATGCAGGATGTGGTAAGAACAGATTTAACCCAACATTTTCAGGCTTTTGTATTACTTTGTTGTTACAATGAAGGGAAGTACAGGAAGGTTTGACCATTTATTCTCTTTTTTGAACACTTATATAATCTTCTTTAAGAAAAAATATTTTATCTTTGTAATTGTTATAAGATATAGACTTAGTGTTTATCTCTTTTAACAGTACAAGCGCATTTATTAATTAATGAGTTAATTTATGATAGTAAAAAAACAATTGCACCCCTTGGTATGGGCATTCTTCATGTCATGTTCCTTAGGTATCGTTTCTTGCGTGGACAGCAAATACGATCTGGACAAGGATATTGACATGACAGTAAACGTGGGCGGTGAGTATCTGACAATTCCCGCCGGTGGAACCGAACAGGCTCTGTTGAGTACAATCATTGAAGTGGAAAAAGATGATATGCTTCAGCCGGATGAAAATACCCGCGAATATCATCTGACTAAAAAAGGAACTATCACTGGCAGCGAATTCAAGGTAAATCCTGTGATGGCAGATGCGGTTGATGAAACAGGTTCACCTATTTCTGCTGTAACCCCGGAAGACTTTCCTTCTTCAGGAGATAAATTTGATGTTTCTCCTAAGGACGAATCAAGTACAACGAAAGTTTCTTCAACCATCAGTGTGGAAGATGATGTAAAGGCTTTGAAATGGGTCAATGGAACTGCTCCGTCCAAAATGAATATTCAGATGGATTTAACTCCGGGATTCCAATATGATGCAATTACACTTACTAATATTCGTATTGAGTTTCCTGAAGTCCTGAAGCTGGAAAATACTTCTTCAACCGGAAAACTGGAGAACAATGTATTGACCATTGACAAGCACGTGATCAATTCTTCCTCTTCTGCAGAAGGAGAATCTGCGTGGACCATTGAACTGGCAGTGAAGGGATATAATCTGGAAGCCAAGACAGGAGTAAGCGGAGCAAATCCTATTGAAAACGGAAAAATCAGCATCAATGATGATGTATTGGTAAAAATGACTGTCAGCGTAAATGGGGTTCAGAGCAATCAGACAATCAAGAAGCTGGAAATTGTTCCTCACATTACACTGGATGAAATGGAAATTGGTGAAATCTGCGGTCGCATTGATCCGGAAATCAATATTGACCCGACTAAGTTCACATTGGATGATCTGCCTGACTTCCTGAGTGATGATGCAACTGAGCTGGATATTAAAAATCCTGTATTCAGTTTGAATACCAATAATCCGATCGGTGCTCCGATTCTGACCAATCTGGTGATGAAAAGTTTCAAGAATGGTCAGAAAGATCCGATTGCAGAAGTAACAGTAAACGACATCGAGCTGGCAAAGAATACTGGCGAAGATGGTGACCGCCGTGTTGTCATAGCACGTGAAGAAGGAGATTATCAGGCTGACGAAGTAGCAGTCGTTCCTAACCTGAACGACCTGATCAAGAAGATTCCTGACTACATCGAAGTATCTATGGAGCCGCGTGTGGACAGCGAAAACTTCTATGAACTGGAGGTAAAGGATTATCAGATCAACGATGGTCTCTGCGATGTGGATATTCCGTTGACCTTCGGAAGTAATCTGCTGATTGTTTACAACGATTCCATCAAAGACTTGCAGAAGGATCTGGAAGATCTGGATATCATTTCATTCAAGAAAGCTGTGGTTACTCTTACTGCTGCCAGCACTATTCCTTTGAAAATGACGCTGAATGCAGATGATGTAGACATTAAGGATAAAGCCGGACGACCGATTGAAAACATCAAGGTAAGTATTGGTGAAGGTAAGGAAACGGTTAATCCCAGCACTGACGGAACAACCGAAGCAGAAAGTGAAGTAGAAATCATTCTGGAATCAGACAATGCTTTCGATACGCTGTCACGCATTGACCGTATTTGTTTCAAACTGAAGGCTGATTCGAAGGAAAGTTCCGGAGTGCCTTTGAAAGATACTCAGTGGATTCAGGTGAAGAAGAGTGCACTTCAGGTTCCTGGCGGTGTAAATATTGATCTCAACTAATCCTTGGGAACCGACATGTGAGAATTAAAACAGGATGTGTTGATACAGACCGGCAAATAAATTATGATTCCGGCTGTGATCTTCCGTCCGTCAACTGATAAATAACAAAAGAATATCAAATGATGAAAAAACATATCTGCCGAATGATCCTTTGCGGACTGGCTGCTTCATGTGCAACTACCACCGTCATGGCTCAGGCCACGGGCAACCGTTCCTCTTATTTTCTGGAAGGATCTGTATATCGTCACGAACTGAACCCGGCCTTTCAAGGTGAACGGAACTATGTAGGAATGCCTGCTTTGGGTAATTTCTCTGTTGGAGCACAGGGAACAGCAGGCTTGGGAGACTTCCTTTACGTAAAGGATAATGGAGACTTGATGACATTCATGCACCCTGATGTCAGTTCAAAAACATTCTTGAATGATTTGCCGCGTCGGACAAAATTGGGTATAAACCTGAATGAGAATATTCTCTCTACTGGTTTCTTTGCATGGGGAGGTTTCAATACTTTTGGCCTTTCTGTCAAGAGTGACACTCGTTTCTCTTCACCCGATGATCTTTTCAAGTTTATGAAGAGTGGGGTTGACAGCCCGGAAGGAACCCATTATAAGGTGAATGATCTCAGTATTCTTTCTACCAACTATGCGGAACTGGCATTCGGACATTCACGTGCTCTGACAGATCAGTTAACCGTTGGTGCGAAGGTGAAATTCCTGGTAGGGCTTGCAAAAGCGACTGTAAAGATCGACCAACTGGATATCAAGGCTACTCCGGAATCATGGGTTATCACTCCGAATGGTGCAGAAGCTTATCTGTCTGCAAAAGGGCTGATTACTCCGACCAAAGGAGAAACTATGGGGCACAGAACGAAACGTATATTGAGGGTTGGGAGGAAAAGACATAAAACCTATTGATATACAAAAGGTTGTGCAAAATGTGAGTGGATGGCTCTGCAAAACGAAACGTTTACGTGGGTTTAATTTGCAGCTACATTTAGGTGCTTTTTAGGCATACAGATTTGCAGATAGGTTTAATTGGGTTTACATAGGGCTTACATGATTGATTAGGGTGGGGGAGTGCATGGCAGCTGCGGCTGCTTTTTTTGTACCTGATGATTTGATATAATATTGCTTAATTTATTCCATATAATAGATATTTGGTATATTTGTAGCAAAATATTATAAACTATGGCAAAGGTAATACATGTGCATTTGACGCACGGAATAGAAGGAACAAAGCGGAAAGATTGGTATTTCAGCAGCATTTCGGCGGTTTATACCGTTTTTACAGCTGAACAGGTGGGTGCAACGAAGAATTATTTGCTGCATGCAGGATTATCTGGGAACGGCACTATATGCACCAAAAAGGCTATAATAAAGCAATCTACGCTCATTTCTTGCGGGCGTAGTGGAAATGTGTCAGACGAATAATAAGCGGCCAAAAACGCAATAAAAGCGGCTTTAGAATGATACAGTGTGGGGAGGTGGTTATACCTCCCCTTTTTGTGCTTTAAATCGGTCTTTTTTGATGCTGGACATTCAGGTGGGCATTCAAAGTGGACATTCACTTTTATAGAACTGGACATTCAAAATAGGGTTTTGGCGGTGTGCGATACAGACGTACTAAAATACTATAATTTTAAAAATACCCCTTGTTTTTTATTTGATAGCCCCCCCTAAAAACCTATCATTTTTCACGCTTTAGTTCTTAAATGCCCAAATATCAGTGTTTTTATACCCATATATGAAGGTAGGGGAGGGGGATTACTTGGGAGGGGGACATCATGGGGGATGATAGGGGGTACGCTTCGTTTTCCATCACCGGTGTATGGTAACAGTAAATCCGCCTATCCGACATTTGCAGTACCGGAAATGGACGCATCCGATACATGTTTTTCCTTTTCGCGTTCAAGTTGGTTAATCCGTTCTTTTAACTGCCCTATTTCTTCAGCTTGTTTTGCTATTTTGTTTATAAACTGAGAAAAATCTGTGTTTGCTGGTTGTGGTTCTTCATCAGGTGTAGGTGTTTCGTGATTAATATTTTCGTAATAAGCAGGGTCTGAGCTAAAACGCATAGGTTTTCTTATTTCGAACATGTCCATTAGCATCTCCCCTTTACCGAGCAAGAGCCATTCTGCAGATATATTCGCATTTGCGCATACTTTTTCAAGGACATCAAATGAGGGCTTCCCTTTTCGTGTCCCGACTACATTCTCAACCACTGTAGGACTAATGCCTACATGCAATGCAAATGCTCGTTTGTTACCTCCAAACAGTACTCGTATAATTGTCTCAAAGCGTTCATTAACCGTCATAATCAATAAAAATATTATCAAATGCGAATATTTCTCCTTGAAACACTTTGTATATTCGCAAATGCGTATTATATTTGCAACGTGTTCAAAAAAGAACACCGCGACAAATATACGAAAAAGGCGTGTGATTAGCGAATTTTAAATATAAGATTATGAAAGAGACATTATTGATGAAAGTAAATCCCAAGACGCTGGATAACCTGATGAACGAATTAACCAGTGCCATTATTCAGATGAAAGATGTAGAACCAGTGCAGAATACAAGATTTAAAGATGAGGTCTATACAATGTGTGTATGTTTTCAAGCAGAGCTGCTGCAGACCATTCGGAACGTGGAATTAAAGAATCAATCAAGTAAAGATACTCAGGATAACCCAGCGTGACGACCCGGAAGGCGTTAAGAGACGGGT
>OLPH01000653.1_pt1 | contig 41765 bp, 36 predicted proteins | sample 1672951 | NCBI WGS metagenome assembly OLPH01 (sample SAMEA3136740, study PRJEB25190) | human gut metagenome | reverse complement strand
TCGAGGTCGAGAATCCGGCGGATAAGAGCGTCTTTGCTACGGTCGCTGCGGCCGGTGCCGATGATGTTGCTGCGGCTGCCAAGGCCGCGGCCGCTGCTTTCCCGGCCTGGTCGGCTATGCCGCTGGAAGACCGCATCACGTATATGAAAAATTTGCTGGTCCAGATGATTAAACTGGAACCGCAGCTCGTCGACGCTGTCGTCAAGGAATTAGGGGCACCGGTGGCCTTTGCCCGGACTAACCATATCGGCTACCAGTTCGTGCGGACCCAGTCGTATATCGACTTGGCACCAGAATTGCCACTGGTCGAACATTTATCTCAATCCGTCGTCTATCGTCGGCCTTTAGGCGTTATCGGCTGCATCACCCCTTGGAATTATCCTTTAGGCCAGATTATCCAGAAAGTCGTCCCAGCTCTGCTCGTCGGAGCGACGGTCGTCCTCAAACCGAGTCAGCATACGCCAGTGACGGCTTACTATTTGGCAGAAGCCTTTGACCGGGCTGGTTTCCCAAAAGGTGTATTCAACCTCGTCGCTGGTCGGGGCAGCCAGGTCGGCAATGCCATCTGTGATGATCCGCATATCGCTATGGTCTCTTTTACGGGCTCGACGGCAGCGGGTATCAAGGTTTCTCAGCGTGCCTTAGGTTCTATGAAGCGCATTAGTATGGAATTGGGCGGCAAGTCGCCTTTCATCCTCTTGAAAGGGGCAGACTATGAAAAAGCCATCCGCCAATGCTTCAATTCCATCTTCCTCAATAGTGGCCAGACCTGTACGGCCTTGTCACGTTTACTCATCCCGCGGGAAGAAAAGGACAAGGTTGAACAGCTTATGCTGAAGATATTGCCGGAATACACGGTCGGCGACCCGTCCCTGGAAACGACGAAAATCGGCCCTGTCGCTTCGTATGACCAGTGGCAGACCGTCGATACATACATCGCCAAAGGCATGGAAGAAGGGGCGACCCTCTTGGCCGGCAGCCGTCCGGAAGCTCCGGAAAAAGGCTACTATGTCAAGCCTGTCATCTTTACGGATGTGACCAACGATATGACCATTGCCCGTGAAGAGATTTTCGGGCCTGTCCTCTGCGTCATTACCTATGATACGGTTGAGGAAGCCCTGGCCATTGCCAACGATACGCCGTATGGCCTCAATGCAGCCGTCTGGGGTCCGGATAAGGACGAAGCTTCCAAAGTAGCAGCAGCCATCTGGTCGGGCAATGTCTACGTCAACGACAGCCCGCGCGACGTCACAGCGCCTTTTGGCGGTTTCAAGGACAGCGGAATCGGCCGTGAAGGCGGCAAGGATGGGATGCTGGAATTTACAGAGCCTCAGGCCATTTTTAATGCATAATCAGTTACAGGAGGAGTTTTAGCGTTATGAATTTTGATGAAGAAGCCATGAAAATCCGCCGCGGCAAACACGGCATTATTGAAACAATCCCCCGGGAAGTCCTCAAGACCCACGACGACCTGAGTATCCTTTATACGCCGGGCGTTGCCCAGCCATGCCGGGAAATCACGAAAGATCCGGACCTGTCTTTTGACCTGACCTGCCGCGGCAACATGATTGCTGTCGTATCCGATGGGACTCGTGTCCTCGGCCTGGGCGACATCGGGCCGGAAGCGGCCATGCCGGTCATGGAAGGGAAATCGGTCCTGTTCAAGGTCTTTGGCGGTGTCAATGCTGTCCCTATCTGCCTGGATACGAAGGACCCGAAGGAATTTATCGAAACGGTGAAACGCCTGCAGCCGTCTTTTGCCGGCATCAACCTGGAAGACATTGCTTCGCCGAAGTGCTATGAAATTGAACAGACCTTGAAGAAGGAAATGGACATCCCCGTCTTCCATGACGACCAGCACGGTACGGCCATTGCCGCCCTGGCCGGCGTCATCGGTGCTTTCCGCTATGTCCATAAGGACTTGAAGACGGCCCGCATCGTCATCAACGGCGCCGGTGCAGCCGGTGCCTCCATCGGCCGCCTCCTGGTCCGCGCCGGTGCCCGGAACGTCACTATGGTCGACCGTCCGGGGATTCTCTATGATGGCATGGAAGGCCTCAATCCTGTCCAGGCTGAACTGGCTTCCCTGACCAATCCGTCCCATGCCCATGGGACCCTGGCCGATGCCGTCAAAGGCGCCGACCTCCTCCTCGGCGTATCGGCCCCGCATATCTTTACTAAGGAAATTATCCAGTCCATGGCTGACGATGCCGTCGTCTTCGCCATGGCCAACCCCATTCCGGAAACAGACTATGCTTCCGCTAAGGCAGCCGGTGCCAAAGTCGTCGGCACCGGCCGGTCGGATGCACCGAACCAGATCAACAACGTCATGGTCTTCCCGGGCATTTTCCGCGGCGCCCTGGCCGTCCGGGCCCGCAGCATCAACGAAGACATGAAACTGGCTGCGTCCTATGCCATCGCCTCTCTGGTCAGTGATGACGAACTGGCCGAAGAACATGTCATTCCCGATGCCTTCGATAAACGCGTCGCTCCGGCCGTCGCCGCCGCCGTCGCCAAAGCTGCCATGGACAGCGGCGTCGCCCGCATCACCCGCGACCCGGAAGACGTCCGCCAAGAAGCAGCAGAAACTATCGACAAACTCCACGCCATGCTCGACTTGATCCATGGATAAGGAATAGTGGCTAGTGGCTAGTAGTTAGTGGCTCGTTGTTAGAGAGTGGCTGAAATCTTAAATCTTGAAGGGACTTGCTGCATGTTGGCGTGGTAGGTCCTTTTTATATGGGTATAAAACATATTGTAAGTTGTAAAATATTGTAAATTATAATATGAAAAATTTTTCTTGATTCGTCAAGCAGATATACTCTATAATGGACACAGAATTATTACTAGGAGGTTTTTTTATGAAGAATTTTGCACATCGCGGATTTAGCGGCAAATATCCGGAAAATACGATGCTCGCTTTCCGCAAGGCATTAGAATGTGGTGCCGATGGAATTGAAATGGATGTACAGCTGACGAAAGATGGTGAGCTCGTGGTCATCCATGATGAACGGGTCGACAGGACGACGAATGGCACGGGCAATGTCCGCGATTATACGCTGGAAGAATTGCAGAAATTCGATGCTTCGTATATCTATTCAGAAGAAGTAGGCTTTCAGACCATTCCGACTTTTGACGAATATTGCCGATGGGTAGCTGGGACGCCCTTGGTGACGAACATTGAATTGAAGACAGGTGTCTATCCTTATCCAGGGATTGAAGCTAAAGTATGGCCTGTGTTGCAACGCTATCATTTAGAAGATAAAGTCATCATTTCGAGTTTCAATCATGAAAGTGTTCTGCGTATGAAAGCCTTGGCACCGGATTTAAAATATGGCTTGTTGACGGAAACGTGGCTCATCAATCCTGGAGCCTATACAGAAGGTGTTGGAGTTCAATGTTATCATCCGTATTATGGCAGTTTGACAGCAGAAACGGTGGCCGAAGTCAAGGCACATCATATTGAAATCAATACGTTTACTGTCAATGACGAAGAAAGTGTAAGGCAGCTGCGTGATTATGGTGTCGATTGCGTCATTGGCAATTTCCCGGATATGGTGAAGCGCGTCTTGGAAGGAGTATGACATGGAAAATTTAGAGGCGATTGTACAATTGATTGACTCCTGGCTATGGGGAAGATGGCTGGTTTTTGTTTTGCTGGCCTTAGGGGTTTTATATACTGTTTCTAACGGATTTATCCAGATTCGCCATTTTGGTTTCATTATTCGCCGGACCCTCATCGATTCTTATAAGTCACGTCATGAAGATAAAGGGAATGGATCTATTTCCACTTTCAAAGCGATGATGGTCACACTGGCGGGCAATGTTGGCGGCGGCAACGTCGTCGGGGTCGCCACGGCTATTTTGTCTGGTGGCATGGGAGCCGTTTTCTGGATGTGGGTAGCTGCCTTTTTCGGCATGGCCTTGAAATACGGTGAAATCGTCTTATCTCAGATGTATCGCGGCAAAGATGAAAACGGCAATCTTCTCAGCGGTCCTATGTACTATATCCGCGATGGCCTTAAAATGCCCTGGCTTGGTATCGTCATTGCCGTGCTGATGTGTACGAAAATGATGGGGGCTAACTTGGTACAGTCCAATACGATTTCAGGCATCCTGTATTCAAATTACGGCGTTCCGACGTACATGACTGGTGTCGTTCTTATCATCTTACTTTTATGCATTACTTTGGGTGGCTTAAAGCGTCTGGCTAATTTAGCCATGAACCTTGTTCCCGCTATGTCCATCTTTTACATCGTCATCGGTGTATTAGTTGTCCTGCTGAATATTCAACAGCTGCCGCATGTATTTGTTGAAATCTTTACTCAGGCCTGGTCTTTTGATTCTGTAGCTGGCGGTACTGGCGGCTATGTTATTGCTAAAGCCATGCAGTACGGGATTGCCCGCGGCATGTACTCTAATGAAGCTGGGGAAGGGACCGCTCCGTTTGCTCATGGCTGCTCGATTGTACCGCATCCCGTCGATGAAGGAATTACGGGGGTTGCTGAAGTCTTTCTTGATACCATTGTCATTTGCTGCATTACGGCTTTTGTAGTCGGCGTCACTGATATGCAGCACTCCGGCCATTCGGCAACAGTATTGGCTCTCAACGCTTTTGGAACCGTCTGGGAACCGTTGAAACACGCAGGCACATTGGCTCTGCTCATCTTCTGCTTTACGACCTTGATGGGGCAGTGGTGGAACGCCGCCAAGAGCTTTACGTATGCCTTCGGCAATAAAGTAACGAATGTCGTCAAATACATTTTTCCTTTCTTGTGTCTCGTCGGCTCCTTAGGAAAAATCAATCTCGTCTGGGGCATCCAGGACGTAGCGATGGGCTTAGTCGTCATCCCTAATATGATTGCCCTGCTCATTCTCTTCCCGCAGGTACGGGCTAAGACAAAGGAATATTTCAGTGATCCGAAATACTACGACCATAAATAGCGGATATCACAGGCAGTTTTGTCTATCCCATCGTAATTTGTAAGGTAGAGTTGAAGTTTGCAGAGAATACCTTAAAAGGACCTGTCGCACGTAATGATTTTGTGCATAGGTCCTTTTTTGTATGCGGAAATATCAGAACCTTATAGTCATTCTTCAAGTTCCGTTTGCTCGGACTCAAAAGCGGCTTTGCCGCGATAGACTCTGGACTGTAGCTTGCACATGGCAAGCCCGTTTCAGACGGAAGGGAAAATAGCTTGTCAGGAAAGGTGTCCATCGGCCGCCTGTCCCCTGGTTGGTTCGCGTGCTCCACTCCTCTTGCCTAGAGTGCCATTTGCTGGCGCGCTGAAACTCGCTTCGCTCAAATAAAGCAGCGTGCTGGACACAAATAGCACGCACGGCATCCGGCACGGTCCATCATGACCGTGCCGGACCGAGGACGTTCCCGCAATGTCACCAGCCAGGGAACAGGCATCCGTTGTATTCTATCTGACTGAAAGGAAATCGTCTCTAGAAAATATAGTGATAGCAACTGCCACAAACTTTTCACAAAGAGACCATAACTTGAATCCATTTTATGTTATAATAATAATAATCTGTTTGTTCGAGGAGGATGAATAGCAGAAGATTGAAAGGATTGATGGAATGAAAATTTTGACTGGCGTTGAAGTATGTGCTGGAGCTGGTGGACAAGCTCTTGGGCTGGCTATGGCGGGATTCGTACATACGGCTTTAGTCGAATATGAAGAAGAATATTGCAAAATCTTATCGCAGAATCGCCCTGAATGGCCTGTCATCTGTGGAGACCTCCATGATTTTGATGGTAAACCTTATCGGGGTGTTGACTTGCTGTCTGGAGGTGTTCCCTGTCCTCCTTTTTCTGTAGCTGGAAAACAGCTGGGTAAGGATGATGAACGCGATTTGTTTCCAGAAGCATTGCGCTTAACGGAAGAAATCAATCCCAAAGCAGTGATGTTAGAAAATGTACGTGGCTTTTTGGACCCATCATTTGCCATTTACCGTGAACAGATTTTAAATAGATTAGATAAACTTGGTTATAATACCCATATTAAACTATTAAATGCTTCTGACTACGGAGTTTCACAACTTCGCCCTCGTGTAATTATTGTGGGAATCAGGAAGGATATTCCTGATACGTTTCATTATCCAGAACCAAGACCCGATGAAGCGGTAACTGTGGGCGTGCTTTTGAAAGACCTTATGAAAGCCAATGGCTGGAAAGGTGCTGAAAAATGGGTAAAGAAAGCAAATCGGATTGCTCCGACTATTGTGGGTGGTTCTAAAAAACATGGGGGACCAGATCTTGGTCCGACGCGGGCCCGAAAAGCTTGGTTGGAATTAGGCGTCGATGGTATTTCCATTGCTAACGAAGCACCTTCAGCTGATTTTGAAGGAATACCTAAATTAACGCCTCGTATGATTGCCAGAATACAAGGATTTCCCGATACATGGTTTTTTGGAAAAACTAAAACACGTGCTTGCCGGATGATTGGTAATGCTTTTCCGCCGCCGGTTGCGAAAGCAGTAGGAGAAGAGATAAGGAGATGTTTATTGAATGAGAACAGCACTTTTGACAAAGGAAAGAGCAGTCTTTCACAAGAAACTCTTGACTTCAATTTTGACTATAGATAAGAACGGTGTTGTTTCAAATGCCGACAGTCATAATCGTACATCCCTTCTTGTTGCTCAAAAAATACGAGAAAAAATTATAGATGAACTGCATAATGAACATTTATTGAATGAGGATACTATTCCTTATACTGCCAGTCAGAAGAAATTAAAAGGACAGACGATGGGGACAAAGTTTGAAGAATTAGTCATGAATTATTTAGAAGCTACGTTTTCAAGGATGTCAAATATCCGTCCAGGCAAGTGGCATTTTCTTCATCTTGGAAATCAGAGTCAAATAAAAGCATCTTCCTTTTCTCAATATGAACATTTAGCTTATTTAAGTGAATTGGTCAAAGCTAATACGAAACTTTCTACCGCGCTGGGGAATGATTACGTTGTAGCGCCTGATGTTATCATCTATCGAGATCTTTATGAAGATGAGGAATTAAATACGCCTATTGAACTTGTGGATGATGCGTCGGCATTAAAAGCTGATTTAAGGAAAAAGAACGGCGGTAAGCCTGTACTTCATGCTTCCGTATCTGCGAAGTGGACCATGCGTAGTGACAGGGCACAGAATAGTCGTACAGAGGCGTTGAATCTTATTCGCAATCGAAAGGGGAATCTTCCTCATATTGTTGTTGTAACGGGCGAACCTGCACCGTCGCGATTGGCATCATTGGCATTAGGTACCGGTGATATAGATTGCATGTATCATTTTGCTTTGTATGAACTTGTCGAAGCTGTTCAAGAACTTGCAAACGATGATACCTTGAATTTATTAACTGGGCTGATTGATGGGAAACGGCTGAAAGATATTTCTGATTTGCCGCTGGACCTTAGCGTCTGAAGGGGTTCGATGGATGTTCTGACAAAAGAACAGCGTCATAGAAACATGAGCCATATCCGCTCAAAAGATACAAAACCAGAAATCATGCTTCGCAAGGCTTTGTGGCATCTAGGTTTCCGCTATCGCAAAAATTATGCGGCTTTACCAGGTAAGCCGGATATTGTCCTGATTCGCTATAAAATCGTAATTTTTGTGGACGGTGATTTTTGGCATGCTCGTGGACATCAACAGCATCCCGGTGAACAGGTTTCTTCTAACAAAGAATATTGGCAAAAAAAGTTAGAGCATAACGTAGAGCGGGATAGGGCCGTCAATGATGCGCTGACAGAACAAGGTTGGCTGATTCTGCGCTTTTGGGAATCAGACGTAAAAAAGAATTTGGATGGTTGTATATCTCAAATTTTACAGTATATACCTTCAAAAAAGCATGAATATATATAGCAATGACCCTGTTCACTACGAGTTTTAAGGCTTGGAAAATTATGGACGGCTCTTTTTCATAATTTATACTGTCTTGAGATAGTGTGAAATAATTGTGGGGGAACTTTAATGCATCAAAAGAGAACGAAAAAGGGAAAGAAGGTTGTAACCACTATGTGCAATTGATGAATTGATACTTTTATTCCCATACGACAAACGATGAACGACCTACGATCAACGTAAAAAGAGACTGTCTTTTGCGGCAGTCTCTTTTTTATATCTTACACTGTCTTGACAGTAGTATTGTCAAATCTTTACCGATACGGTATAATAGGGTAAACAAAAAACGGGTTGTCCTGTCCCGGGGTGAGCCGTTATGTACTTTGAACAAGAGAGGTTGTCACATGAAGAGTCGTCTTTGTGGGGCAACCTTTTCCCTGAAAGGATGAAGTTTTGTGTATATCGAAGATGAGATTGCAGCGCTGAAGAAAGAGAAGCAGGCGATTATCCTTGCTCATTATTATGTTCCTGATGAAGTGCAGGAATATGCCGATTTTGTCGGCGATTCTTTTGGTCTGGCCAAGAAGGCGATTGAAACGGATGCCAAGATCATTGTCTTTGCCGGTGTCGATTTCATGGGCGAAAGTGCCAAGATGCTGAACCCTGAGAAGAAAGTCCTCATGCCGGATGCGACGGCCAGCTGCCCCATGGCCCATATGGCCGATGTGGAGACGATTGAAAAGGTCCGTTCCCAGTATGATGACCTGGCCGTCGTTTGCTATGTCAACTCTACGGCAGCTGTCAAGGCCGTATCCGATGTATGTGTTACTTCGTCTAATGCCGTCAAGATCGTCAGGAAGCTGCCGAATAAGCATATTTTCTTTACGCCCGACAAGAATCTGGGTCACTACGTTTCGACACAGGTCCCGGATAAGCATTTTATCCTCAACAACGGTTTCTGCCCGCGCCACGATACGGTCGATCCGGCTTATGTGAAGAAGGTCCAGGCTGCTCATCCCCAGGCCCTGTTCCTGGCCCATCCGGAATGTCGTAAAGAAGTGCTGGCCCTGGCCGATTATGTCGGCAGTACGTCGGGAATCATCGATTATGCCGGGAAGTCCGACGCCAAGGAATTTATCATCGGTACGGAAGGCGGCGTCTTTTATGAATTAGAGACGCGCAATCCCGATAAGACTTTTTATCCGGCTATGGAAGATGCGTACTGCATCAATATGAAAAAGGTCACCTTAGAAAAAGTCCGCGACTGCCTGCGCGATGAAACGAATGAAGTCCACGTCGATCCGGCCGTCGCTAGTAAAGCCGTCCGTTCATTGGAACGGATGCTGGAATTAGCTAAATAGAAGAAGGTATATGTCATGGAAACAGAAAAAACAGATATTGTCATCGTCGGTACCGGTGCCAGCGGCCTCTTTGCCGCCCTGCACCTGCCGCAGGATAAACAAATCCTCATGATCACCAAAGATGAAGTAGAAAATAGCGATTCTTTTTTAGCCCAAGGGGGCATCTGCGTCCTTCACGATAAGGACGACTACGACAGCTTCATGGAAGATACGCTCAAAGCCGGTCATTATGAAAACCGCCGCGAATCGGTGGATATCATGATTCGCTCGTCGCGGCCGGTCATCGACGAACTCATCGGCTACGGCGTCGATTTTGCCCGCAAGGCCGACGGTTCGCTCGACTACACGCGGGAAGGCTGCCATTCGCGGGCCCGCATCTTGTTCCATGAAGATATTACGGGCAAGGAAATCACCAGCCATCTCTTAGCCGCTGTCCGTCAATTGCCCAATGTGACCATCCGCGATTTCACGACCATGGTCGACATCGTTACCGATGGGAACCGCTGCCTGGGCATCATTGCCCGCGACAGCCAGGGCCAGTGCCGGGCCATCCAGGCCGATGAAACGATCCTGGCCAGCGGCGGTGTCGGCGGCTTGTACGACCATTCGACGAATTTCCCCCATCTCACGGGCGATGCCCTGGCTATCGCCATGCGCCACGGCGTCGAACTGGAACACATCGACTACGTCCAGATCCATCCGACGTCGCTTTATTCTAAGAAGCCCGGCCGGAGCTTCCTCATTTCCGAATCGGTCCGCGGCGAAGGGGCTAAACTGCGCGGCAAGGATGGCCAGCGTTTTGCCAATGAAGTCCTGCCCCGCGATTTGATGACGGCAGAAATCCGAAAACAGATGAAGAAAGATGACCGTCCTTTTGTCTGGCTCGATATGACCGTTCTCGGCGAAGACGTCATTAAGCATCATTTCCCACATATCTATGAACGCTGCCTGGAAGACGGCATCGATGCGACCAAAGACTGGGTCCCGGTCACGCCGGCCCAGCACTACTTCATGGGCGGCATCCACGTCGATAAGTACAGCCAGACGACGATGGACCACCTCTATGCCGTCGGCGAAACGAGCTGCAACGGCGTCCACGGCCGCAACCGCCTGGCCAGCAATTCTCTCCTGGAAAGCCTGGTCTTTGGCAAGCGCGCAGCCCAGCATATCGTCGAAGGTGATAAGCAGCCGAAGCAGATTGTCAGTGAAGCTGATTTCGCCAAAGCCTGTGCGCCGTCAGAAGCCTTCCTGCGCAGCCATGAAGCTACGCTGGCCGATGAATACCGCCGTCATGTTTTAGGTGAAATGGAAAGGGAGCGTGAATGTGATGAACAGCGTAACCATGAAATTGCAGGCTGATCCCTTGATCCTGCAGGCCCTTCAGGAAGACATCACCGGCGAAGATGTGACGACCAATGCCATTTTGCCGGAAGACTGTCAGGGCGAAGCGGAACTCCTATGTAAACAGGATGGCATCATCGCCGGCCTCGACGTCTTTGCCCGGGCCTTTACCCTGTTGGATGACAAAGTCTGGTTTGATTTTTTTGTCAAAGACGGCGACGAAGTCCACAAGGGACAGAAGCTGGCCAAAGTCGTCGGCAGCATTCGGGCCATCCTGTCGGCCGAACGGGTAGGCCTCAACTATTTGCAGCGCATGAGCGGCATCGCGACCTATACCCATCAGGTCGTATCCCTGCTGGCCGGTACGGGAATCACCCTGGTCGATACGCGCAAGACGACGCCGAACATGCGGGTCTTTGAAAAATATGCCGTCACTGTCGGCGGCGGCAAGAATCACCGTTACAATCTGTCTGACGGCGTCCTCCTCAAGGACAATCATATCAGTGCTGCCGGCGGCGTAGCCAAAGCCATTGCCTTGGCCAAAGCCTATGCGCCTTTCGTCCGTAAAATCGAAGTCGAAACGGAAACGCTGGACATGGTCCGCGAAGCCGTCGAAGCCGGCGCCGATATCATCATGCTGGACAATATGAGCCACGATATGATGAAAGAAGCCGTGACCCTCATCGACGGCCGGGCTGAGACAGAATGTTCCGGCAACGTGACGAAAGAAAATATCGCCGCCCTGGCCGATATCGGCGTCGATTACATTTCCAGTGGGGCCCTGACCCATTCCGCGCCCATCCTGGACTTATCCCTGAAACATTTGCATCGGATATAGTAGTTCGTGGTTCGTTTCGTAGGAAGCGCAGAAATACATTAGTCCCTTGACAAGAGATGAATCGGCGATATAATAGAGTCAAAGAAAAGACAACGATGTCATCCATGATGTCGTTGTCTTTTTGCTTTCTATCACATCGTATCTTGAGAGGGGGCCTCCTTATGTATGGCGAATGGAAAAAATTATGGCAGAAAATTTCCGCGAATGGAAAATGCTGCAGCAGTATGAAAAGTATCAGAAAGATCGCAAAGCGGTACAGCCCAAGAAAGAGGACCTGCGTATCCGCCATGGGGTCCGTTCGGAAACTTGATAAAACTTAGAGAACGCGTGTTTGACAAAAAGCCTCTGGATTTCTATACTAGTAGTGAATAGTGTAGAAAGAAAGAGGCTTATTTATGATGGATATAAAGAAAGAACATTGGAGTCACCTGCTCCTCGACTGGTTTGCCGCCCATGGCCGGGACCTTCCCTGGCGCGACGAGTCGCCGCGGGATCCCTATAAAGTCTGGGTGTCGGAAATCATGCTGCAGCAGACGAAGGTCGAAACGGTCCGCCCCTATTATGACAGTTGGATGGAACATTTCCCGACCATTCCGGCCCTGGCGGCGGCTTCCCAGGATGAAGTCCTGCGTCAGTGGCAGGGCTTGGGCTATTACTCTCGGGCCCGTAATCTCCATGAAGCAGTCCAGGAAGTACAGGCCAAATACGGCGGTCATGTGCCGGAAAATAAAAAAGAAGTACAGTCTCTGAAGGGCGTTGGCGATTATACAGCCGGCGCTATTTTAAGCCTGGCTTATGGCCAGAAAGAACCGGCTGTCGACGGCAATGTCCTGCGCATCTTTGCCCGCCTCTATGATATTGAAGAAAATATCCTGTCGACGCCGGTCAAGAAAGCAGTCACGGTCCTCGTAGCGGAACAGCTCCCGGATGACGCGCCAGGCGCTTTTAACGAAGCCCTCATGGATTTAGGGGCGATGATCTGCATCCCTAAGCATCCCCGCTGTCAGGACTGTCCTTTGGAAAAGCTCTGCCTGGCTCACCGGGCCGGGAAAGAAGGGGAGCTGCCCATTCGGCTGGTCAAGAAGAAATCGCCTGTCGAAGATATTACGATCGTCGTCGTCCGTAACGGCTCTCAGTGGCTCGTCCATCGCCGTCCGCCAAAGGGCCTGCTGGCATCGATGTGGGAGTTCCCTAATGCCCAGGGAAAAGGGGAGGAAGGCCTGCATGCTGTCGGTCAGCTCTTGGCGCAGAAAGGACTGACCCTGGCTGCCGATGACCAGTCCATAGGCTCTCTGAAGAGCGTCTTTTCGCATAAGACCTGGCAGATGACGATTTATGAAGGTCGCATCACCCAGGGAAAACTCGAAGAAGAGGAGGATTGGCGGTGGATCGACTGTAAAGATTATGCGTCCTTGCCCTGGGCCGGGCCGCATGGCAAGATTACTGCCATGGTATAATTGATGAAAAGGCTTTTTTTTATTAATTTCATGGTCATTACGTCCTGTATCTGCGTCGTCTCGGCCCTGTTATGGGATTATGTCGTCCGAACGGGCCATCGCTGGCTGCTGCTCCTGGTGGCCTTGCTGCTGGCTGTCTTGTCGGCCTTCGGCCTCTATCACTATGAAGACCTCTTTCCCGGCCTCGTCGCTTCTGGCTGGGATGGCTTATACGACCGCAAGGCCATGGCCGGCCTGATTTGGCTGTTGGCCTGTCTCCTGGCTTTTCCCTGCCTGTTCGTCGTTGCCATAGCCCGATTCTTCTGTCGTCCCAGGCGCCGCCGGCGACGGCGGCAGCGGCGGGCGTCCGGCGTGACACGGCGGGCTTTCCTCAAAGGCTTGGCCACCCTGGTCCCGGCAGCGGCTCTGGCTACCAGCGGGGCCGGCAATCTCTTAGGCGAACGCGATTTAGACACGACGTATCACGTCTTGAAATACAAAAATCTGCCAGATTATCTCGACGGCTATAAAATCGGTCAGCTGTCAGACCTGCACATGGGGCTCTTCTTCAGTCCCCGGAGGCTGCAGGAAGCTTTGGATGCCGTAGCTGCCCAGGGTGTGAACCGTTTAGAAATCACAGGCGACTTCATTGATGAATTGGCCCTTTTGCCGAAAGCCAGGGCCATCCTTGAAGCCAATGCCCATCGCTTTCCCGACGGCATCGACTTTTGTTACGGCAACCATGAGTATTACCGCGATTTCAATGCCATCACGGCCATGCTCGAAGCGACGCCGGTGCGGGTACTGCGCAATTCCTCTTTTCAGGCCAGCCGTGGCTGCGGTCAGGGCTTGAAAGGGCGTAATGGCCGCGACGGCCGGTCTTTTTATATTGCGGCTGCTGATTATAGTTTTGCCAAAGGCGACGAGGCCTTTGCCAAAGAACGGGAACAGTACGTCCGGGAAACCCTGGCCAAAGTGCCGGAAGACGCCTTCGTCGTCCTGCTGGCCCACCATTCGGCCTTTATCGATGAGGGCTTTGCCCACCACATCCCCTTGACCTTATGCGGCCATACGCACGGTGCCCAGTTCGCGCCCATTGCGCCGCTGGTTTCGGCCTTGGGCTTCAAATACCTCCGCGGCCTGTTCCAGAAAGGCGATTGCAAGGGCTATGTCAACCGCGGTACGGGCCACTGGCTGCCTTTCCGCGTCCTCTGTTCACGAGAAGCCAGTGTCTTTGAATTACGAAAACAAGCGTAAAGGATGAATACTCATTATGATGATCAATAAAGCAGTACTCCATATTTTTGATTTCAACACTAATGTCTGCGTCGTATCCCAGAAAGACCTCGATTTCAGCAGCGATGTCGTCTACGAATACGTCAGCAAACGGCTGAACCGCATCATCGGCGATGCCGCCCAGAAGACAGGCGTCTTCTATGCGACCAGTGCCTTTCAGATGAAGCTGCAGGCTCTGGCCGACGGGACGATGACCTTTGACGACCTGGCATCCCAGACGGCCCGTGAACTCTATCAGCTCCTGGCTCACTGCGACGAACCGGAATCGACGGACCTCCTGGTCATTGATTTCCAGGATGACGACGATGTCCGCAACGTAGGCATCCTCATGCTGGAAAACAAGACGGCCTATACCCATCAGATCCTCGACGACGAAGGGACGGTATACAACAAGCTCATCAAGCATTACGCCATCTTGCCCGGGACGGCGCAGAAAGCCGATGCCTATGCCCTCATCAGGCTGAGTGATTTTTCCATCCATTTCGTCGACAAGAAGCGGAAAATGGATGGCGAAGACGTCTATCTCCTGCCGGACAAGCTCTTGCAGTGTACGTCGGTCATTTCCAGCAAGGAAGCCGTGAAAGTCGTCAGCAAGATTGCCGAGAAAGTGGCTGAAGAACACGGAGCCAGTACGGTTGAAGCCTTGTCGAAGGCCAAGACCTATCTCGTAGAAAATGCTGAAACAGCCGATTTTTTTTCACCCCAGGACCTGGGCAGCGATGTCTTCGGCGATTCGCCAGTGCTGCAGCGGGAATTTGAAGAGCAAATCAAAGAAGCCAAACTGCCCGAGGCCGTGGCCATCGAAAAGGAATATGCCCAGAAAGCCGGCCGCAGCCATAAAATCAAGACCGATACGGGCATTGAAATTACCTTTCCCTCAGAATACATCGAAAATACCGATTTCATCCAGTTCATCAATAATCCCGACGGGACCTTGTCCATTGAATTGAAGAATATCTGAATTGAAGAATATCGGAAAAATCGTCAACAAATAAGGAGGACTACTATGTCACGCAAAAATCGGCGCAAAAAAGCCAGCCATACTGCGGCTGTTCCGGAAGGGACGACGGCAGCGGCACAGCCTAAAAAGAAGAAGGGACCTGTCCACGGGCTCGATACCCGTACCTGGGTCTTGTACCTCGTCGGCTTTGCCGCCCTGGCCTGGTCGTATTTCGTCTTGTTTACCCGCAACTGGTCGGACGCAGGTTTTGCCTTTACCGTCCTGGTTACGGTTCTCTGGCCCTGGTCTCTCTATAGGAACTGGAAGAAGGGCCCTAAAAAGAGGTAACGCTTATGGATATGTCCCATTACAATAAAGATTACGATACGTCTCATCCCTTTCACGTCGTCGCCCCGTATGAACCGATGGGCGATCAGCCCGAGGCCATCGCCTCCCTGGCGGAAGGCGTCCGTTCCGGCCAGTGGGCCCAGGTCCTCGTCGGGGCTACCGGTACCGGGAAGACCTTCACCATGGCCAAGCTCATCGAAGCCGTCCAGAAACCGACCTTGGTCATCGCTCACAACAAGACCTTGGCAGCCCAGTTGTGCAGCGAATTTAAATCCTTCTTTCCCGATAATGAAGTCGGCTACTTCGTCAGCTATTATGACTTCTATCAGCCTGAAGCCTATATTGCCTCGACGGATACGTATATCGAGAAAGATGCGTCCATCAACGATGAAATCGATAAATTGCGCCACTCGGCGACGATGAGTCTCTTTGAACGGCGCGATGTCATCATCGTCGCTTCCGTTTCCTGCATCTATGGCTTAGGTGACCCGGAAGATTACAGCGAACTCGTCGTATCCCTGCGCCTGGGGCAGGAAAAATCGCAGGAAGAGATCTTGCATAAGCTCGTCGATATCCAGTACAGCCGCAGCGACATGAACCTCGAACGCGGGACTTTCCGCGTCCACGGCGATACGATCGAAGTCTTTCCGGCGGCTTTCGACAACTCTATCATCCGCATCGAAATGTTCGGCGACGAAATCGACCGCCTGACCGAAGTCGATGTCCTGACAGGCGAAGTCATTGCCGAACGCAAGCACGTCGCCATCTATCCGGCCAGCCATTATGTCACGACCAAGGACAAGATGGAACGGGCCTTGGGGACGATCCGCCAGGAACTGGACGAACGGCTGAAAGTGCTGAAAGACGGGGGCCACTTGCTGGAAGCACAGCGATTGGAACAGCGCACGCGCTACGATATGGAAATGATGGAAGAAATGGGCTATTGCTCAGGCATCGAAAACTATTCGCGCCATCTGGCCGGCCGCAAGCCCGGTCAGGCGCCGTATACGCTTCTCGATTATTTCCCCGATGATTTCCTCATCCTCGTCGACGAATCGCACGTCACCCTGCCCCAGCTGCGGGCCATGTATGCCGGTGACCGGTCGCGCAAAGAAAACCTCATCGAATACGGTTTCCGCCTGCCGTCGGCCTTGGACAACCGGCCTTTGAAATTTGAAGAATTTGTCGAACGCATCAATCAGATCGTCTACGTCAGCGCTACGCCAGGGCCCTATGAAATGGAAGTCCAGACCAATCTGGCCCAGCAGATCATCAGGCCGACGGGCCTGTTGGACCCGAACGTGGAAGTCCGTCCCATTGCCGGCCAGATGGATGACCTGTTGGGGGAAATCCGCCAGCGTACGGAAAAGGACGAACGCGTCCTGGTGACGACGCTGACCAAGAAGATGGCCGAAGATTTGACGGACTACCTGAAAGAAATGGGCGTCCGCGTGCGCTATCTCCATTCGGATATCGCTACCATCGAACGGGCCGACATCATCCGCGACCTGCGGGCCGGCGTCTTCGACGTCCTGGTCGGCATCAACCTCCTGCGCGAAGGCCTGGATATGCCGGAAGTCTCGCTGGTAGCCATCCTCGATGCCGATAAGGAAGGCTTCCTGCGGTCGGAAACGTCGCTCATTCAGACCATGGGCCGGGCAGCGCGGAACGTCAACGGCACGGTCATCATGTATGCCGACAAGATTACCGATTCCATGGCCAAGGCTATGGAAGAAACCCAGCGCCGCCGGGAAATCCAGGATGCTTATAATAAAAAACATCATATTACGCCGAAGTCGGTCAAAAAAGACGTCGTCGACCTCATCGAACTGACGAAAGTCGCTGAAGACGAAGCGGCCTATGGCAGCCAGAAAGGGAAGAAAGGCGGCAAGATGACTCGCGAAGCCTTGAATAAGGTCATCAAGACCATGACTTTGCAGATGAAAGAAGCGTCGAAGAACCTGGAATTCGAAAAAGCGGCGGAACTGCGCGACCGCTTAGGGGAACTGCGCCAGCAGCTGGCCGACATGAGCCACGACGATACCCTGCCCAAAGACATGCAGGGTGCCGACATGCCCAAGCGCCGCTATCGCCGCAAGATCAAGCGGCCGGATGCGAAAAGAAAATAGTCATGCAAAGGTTTTTGTCGGCATACGCCATCCCTTTTATCCTATCGTTTGTCGCGGGTCGTTCATCGTTTACCGTGATGGATTAAATTTTTGAACATTTCCGTTGTAGGGGTCGCCGTGTGGGCGACCCACTGAGTCCGACATGTTTTATATAATATTGAGTATAGGAGCATCATGGAAGATAAATATATTGTCATTAAAGGTGCACGTCAGCACAATTTAAAGAATATCGATTTAAAGATTCCCCGGGACAAGCTCGTCGTCTTTACGGGCCTGTCCGGTTCGGGCAAGTCGTCCCTGGCTTTTGATACGATTTACGCCGAAGGCCAGCGTCGCTATGTCGAATCTCTGTCGGCCTATGCCCGGCAGTTCCTGGGCCAGATGGATAAGCCCGATGTCGATTACATTGAAGGGCTGTCGCCGGCTATTTCCATCGACCAGAAGACGAGCCGCAATCCCCGGTCGACCGTCGGGACGGTTACGGAAATCTACGATTACCTGCGCCTGCTCTATGCCCGCGTCGGCGAAGCGTATTGCCCGAAATGCGGCAAGCCCATCCGCCAGCAGACTATCGAGCAGATGGCCGATGCTGTCATGGCCCTCGGCGAAGGCGAAAAGGTCATGGTCATGGCCCCTGTCGTCGACGGCCGCAAGGGGACCCATCAGAAACTCCTGGCCAAATTGGTCAAGGACGGCTATGTCCGCGTCCGCGTCGACGGCGAAGTCTATCTCTTGTCCGACGATATTCCCTTGGATAAGAACAAGAAGCATACCATCGACGTCATCATCGACCGCCTGGTCATCAAGGACAGCATCTTGACGCGCCTGACTGATTCTTTGGAAACGGCGGCTAAACTGGCCGATGGCATCGTCCATATTTTCCGCATGGCTACGAAAGAAGCCCTGACTTTCAGTCAGCATTTCGCCTGCCCGGACTGCCATGTCAGCCTGCCGGAAATCGAACCGCATCTCTTTTCTTTCAACAGCCCCTTCGGGGCCTGCCCGGCCTGCTCCGGTATCGGCAGTACCATGGAAGTCGATGCCCGCCTCGTTTTGCCGGACCGCAAGAAATCCTTTGCCGACGGCGCCGTAGCGGCTCTCAGCAGCAATCCCGATTCGTGGTTCATGCGCCAGCTCGGCGGTCTCCTGCGGCCTTATGGCTTTACTCTGGATAACTGTTACGACGACTTGCCGGAAGAACTGCAGGAAAAACTCATGGACGGTTCTGACGACCTGTGCGTCTTTGAATATGAGAACCTGCGCGGCCAGGTAAAGCAGTTCTCGACGACTTTTGAAGGCGTCCTGCCCATGGTCCGCCGCCGCTACCGCGAGGCTTCATCGGATATGATGCGCGACCAGTTCGGACAATTCATGACCGTCAAGCCCTGTTCGACCTGTCATGGCACGCGCCTGCGCCACGAAGCGCTGGCCATCAAGATAGGCGGCTTGAACATCGCTGAATTGACGGATTTGCCTGTCAGCGATATGATTCCCTTCTTCGATAGCTTGAAATTGACGGAAAAGCAGCAGCTCATTGGCAAACAGATTTTCAAGGAAATCAAGGCCCGCCTGAATTTCCTGCAGACCGTCGGCCTCGATTATCTCACTCTGTCGCGGACGGCCGGGACCCTGTCTGGCGGCGAAGCCCAGCGAATCCGCCTGGCGACCCAGATCGGTTCGGGCCTGGTCGGCGTCCTCTACATCCTGGACGAACCGTCTATCGGCCTGCATCAGCGGGATAACGACAAGCTCCTGGAAGCCCTCAAGCGCCTGCGCGACCTGGGCAATACACTCATCGTCGTCGAACACGACGAAGATACCATGCGGGCTGCCGATTATATCGTCGATATCGGTCCGGCTGCAGGGGAACACGGCGGTACCATCGTCGCCCAAGGGTCGGCCGAAGATATCATGGCTTGCTCTCAGTCACTGACGGGCCAGTACCTGAAGGGAACCAAGTACATTCCCGTCCCGAAAGTACGGCGGCTGGGGAGTGGGAACTTTTTGGAAATCATCGGCGCAGCCGAACACAATTTAAAACATATAAACGTGTCCATCCCCATCGGGACCCTGACTGTCGTTACAGGCGTATCCGGGTCGGGTAAGTCGACCTTGGTCAATGAAATCCTGTACAAGGGCATGGCTGAGGCCGTTTACGGAACGCCGCACCGGCCGGGCAAGTTCAAGGCCTTGAAAGGCGTCGAATACATCGATAAGATCATCAACATCGACCAGTCGCCTATTGGTCGGACGCCGCGGTCCAATCCGGCCACGTATACGGGCGTCTTCGATGCCATCCGCCAGCTCTACAGCCAGACGGCAGAAGCCAAGGTGCGCGGCTACAAAGCCGGCCGGTTCAGCTTCAATATCAAAGGCGGCCGCTGTGAAGCCTGCAAGGGTGACGGCATCATCCGCATCGAAATGAATTTCCTGCCCGATGTCTACGTTCCCTGCGAAGTCTGCCACGGTGCCCGCTATAACCGGGAAACGCTGGAAGTCAAATACAAGGGCAAGAATATTTCCGACGTCCTCAACATGACCGTTGACGACGCCTGCCAGTTCTTTGAAAATATCCCGCGCATCGTCAATAAGTTGAAGACGCTGCAGCAGGTCGGCCTGGGCTACATCCGCCTGGGCCAGCCGGCGACGACCTTATCCGGTGGTGAAGCCCAGCGGGTCAAACTGGCGACGGAACTGTCCAAGCGCAGTACCGGCCGGACCCTGTATATCCTCGATGAACCGACGACGGGCCTGCACACGGCGGACATCCACAAGCTCATGGACGTCTTGCAGATGCTCGTCGATGGCGGCGATACTGTCGTCGTCATCGAACACAATCTGGACGTCATCAAGACGGCAGACTATCTCATCGACCTCGGTCCCGAAGGTGGTGCCGGCGGCGGGACCGTCGTCGCCACGGGAACGCCGGAAGAAATCTGCCAGGTACCAGCTTCGTATACGGGAAAATTCCTCAAGCCCGTCCTGGAACGCACCAAGGCCCTCATGGCCGGCGAGAAGGGAGAATAAGCCATGGCTGTCAGCGAAGCCGTCCGGGAAAAGGTCCGTAACCTGCCGACCCAGCCCGGCGTCTATCTCTGGAAAGATGAGAAGGGGAAAATCATTTACGTCGGCAAAGCCGTCAATCTGCGCAACCGCGTGACCAGCTATGTCCGCCACGATGCCAACAGGGCGCCGAAAGTAGCGGCCATGGTCAGCCATGCTGTGGACTTGGAAACGATAGTCGTCGCTACGGAAATGGAAGCCCTCATCCTGGAAAATACGCTCATCAAGAAATACCATCCCCACTACAACATCATGCTCCGCGACGACAAGACCTATCCCTATATCAAGGTCACCGTCCAGGAAGATTACCCGCGCATCTTCATGACCCGCCGCGTCAGCCGCGACGGCGCCCGCTATTTCGGCCCCTTTGCCGATTTGACAGCCGTCCACCGCGTCCTGAAACTCATGCAGCGGGCCTACCACATCCGGTCGTGCCGGACCATGCCGACGGACCGGCCATGTTTGCAGTACCATTTGCATCACTGCGATGCGCCCTGCGTCCACTATATCACCAAAGGGGATTACGGGGTCCTGGTCCGCCAGGCCCTGGATATCCTCGAAGGCCGGGACAGCGGCGTTTCTCAGGCGCTGCAGCAGAAGATGGAAGAGGCTGCGGAGGCCATGGAATTTGAAAAGGCTGCCATGTACCGTGACCAGATCAAGGCCATTGCCGTCATCCAGGAACAGCAGAACATCGTCAATACGACCGGCGGCGATATGGACGTCATCGGCCTGGCCCGTCAGGCCGGGCAGACATGCGTCCAGATCTATACGGTCCGCATGGGCAAGCTCATGGGACGGGAAACGTTTTCCCTGGACAACGGCAGCGACGACGATGTGCCGTCCCTGATGGAAGCCGTCGTTGACCAGTATTATGGCGACGGGACTTTCATCCCGGCAGAAATCGTCGTACCAGGCCTGGAAGACCGGGAAGGCTGCGAACGCCGCCTGAGCCAGCAGAAGGGGAAGAAAGTCACTGTCGTCATCCCGCAGCGGGGGACGAAGAAACAACTCCTGGACATGGCTGCTGAAAATGCAGCCGGCCTTTTGGAACAGAAACGGCTGCAGTGGCAGCACGACGTGGACAAGACGACCGGTGCCGTCGAAGGCCTGGCGCGGATCCTCAACCTGCCCTGCCTGCCGGAACGCATGGAGTGCTTCGATATTTCCCATACCCAGGGCATCGAGACCGTCGCTTCCATGGTCGTCTTCGAGCATGGTCAGCCGGCTAAGAAGGAGTATCGCCGCTTTAAGCTGAAGACCGTCCAGGGCAAGCCTGATGACTTCAAGTCCATGGCGGAAATCATGGAAAGGCGCTATGGTGAAAAGGATTGGCCCGTACCGGACCTGATCATCATCGACGGCGGCAAAGGCCAGCTCCATGCGGCCCTGTCCGTCATCCGCCAGGCCGGCTGCGAAGCGCCGGTCATCAGTCTGGCCAAGCGCATCGAAGAAGTTTTCGTCGAAGGCCGCAGCGATTCTATCATCCTCAGTCACCACACGCCGGAACTGCAGCTGTTGCAGGCCATCCGTGACGAAGCTCATCGCTTTGCCATTACCTATCACCGTCATTTGCGGGGCAAGCGCAGCCTCGTGTCCATCCTGGACCACGTCGAAGGCATCGGACCCAAACGGCGCAAGGCCTTGTGGACGGCCTTCAAGACCTTAGGCGACATGAAAGCGGCGTCCATCGAGGAACTGGCTGCCGTGCCGGGCATGAACCGCCAGGCTGCCGAAAATGTTTATTACTTCTTCCGCCTGGGAACCGATGAAAAGCGGAAAATGACCCAATAAATATGGTATAATAAAAAGAAATGAAAGAGGAGGGATTATATGAAGAAAAAAGTCCTTACCATGTTATGTGGCGCCTGGCTCATGGGGGCCGTCGCCATGGCTGCTTCGCCAGCCCTTATCCAGGATGCGCCGAAAGCCGTCTATACCCATAGCGATGGCAGCGTCCTCAGTATCCAGTACCCGGCCATTACCATGACCAACAACGCCGGAGCGGCCCAATTGATAACCCAGTATTTTACCGATGAACAGCAGCAGGCCAAGACCTTTTTCGACCAGCAGGGCGATAAGGGCATCAAATTGACGGAAGAAAAGACGTACACCGTCACCTTGAACGATGGCAAGTATTTGTCCTTCCTCGATGAAGGCTATCTCTATTTCGACAGAGCCGCTCATCCGACGAGCTGGAAGACCGGCGTCGTCTTCGATGTAGCGACGGGCAAGCGGATCACCAACTGGCGGGATTTGGTCAAACCGGGTGATGAAAAGTATTTCACCCTGCAGAAAATCACGAATAAGCTGACTTTGAGCGGCCATGTCCTGTCGGCATATTTCAATGGATTGACAGAAGATCCGAAGAATTTCTACCTCGACAAGAGCCGCAATATCCACTTCGTCTTCGGCCAGTATGAGGTAGCTCCGTACTCGTCGGGCATCATCGATATCAATATGGGAAGACAGGCAAAATAAGTCGTAAAATAATCTTGCTTTTTTTGGCCCAATATGATATCATAAACATGTAAAAAATAATTAATAAGAATTATTCGTTAATACGTTGATTCAGGAGGAAAAGAACATGGATAAGTACGAATGCAGCATTTGCGGTTATATTTATGATGAAGCTGAAGGCGACGCAGACAACGGCGTTGCAGCTGGCACGAAATTCGCTGATCTCCCGGCTGATTGGGTATGTCCGACCTGCGGCGCAGACAAAGACGCTTTCGTAAAAATGGACTAATTTTTGAATGTGTGAAGTTTGATGTATGACGTTTGAAGCGATGGCTTTAAACGTCAAACTTAAAAAGAGCTTGTCGCATATGCGGCAAGCTCTTTTTATTGACAATCTTCCGGAAGCACGATACAATGATTACTGTTAGACATAAATATTCGTCATGTTTCACATGATTTTGCAGGGGGTGCTTCTGTGAATTTAAAATATGTCAAAGGCAGTTACATGGATGAAATCATGTACGAAGGCCGGCCTGTCCTGTTCACTCTCGATGGCCTCGATGAAGGCCATGAAGAGGAAGCGCAGCAGTACGGCGAAGAAGTTTGGAACTGGGTTTTGGCGCATCGCTCCCGTGTCATCGCTCACGCGCCGCTGATTGCGAATTTCAAGAACAAGAAATGGCGTTCTGACGGCGAACCGGAAGTGACAGCAGAGGAAATCCGCAGTTATTTAAGTCGCATCACTTCGATTTATGCCACTTATAAGAAAGGCTTCGACGTATTCTTCGATACCAATGACGTATTCGATGAACGATCCATCGTCATCAGCATGGGCAAGAATTTCTTCTTTGAAGGCTTCAAACTCTTGTAATCCTGTCATATTGTAGAATCACTGAGAATGTGGTAAAATAAGGAATAATCATTGATAGAGAGGTGAATATCATGGCAAAACACATCATTACGATCAACACAGAATCGATCCAGAAGACGGCACAGCACGCTGGCTGCAGCGAATGTCAGACGTCCTGCCAGTCCGCTTGCAAAACTTCTTGCACCGTTGGCAATCAGATCTGCACAAAATAAGTTACGTGAAGGAAAAGGGGCGTCGCTCGCGCGGCACCCCCTTCTTTTTGTATGGAGGAAACATTATTCATGGCTGAAATTAAACCAATGATTCATAAATACTGTCAGAACGGCACTTACATGCTCCTCGACGTCAACAGCGGCATCATCAACGTCATCGACAAGATGACCTACGATGTCCTCGACGTCTATGACGGTACCAATAAAGAAGCTGTCTATCAGGCTTTTGCCGGGACTTATGACAAAAAGGATTTAGATGAAACCCTGGGTGAATTGGACGGGCTCATCGAAAAGGAAATGCTCTTCGCACCGATGACGGAAAACTTCAAGGTCGTTGCCGAAGAAGAACCGGTCATCAAGTCCTTATGCCTGAACATCGCGCACGACTGCAACCTGCGCTGTAAGTACTGCTTTGCCTCTCAGGGCGATTATGATACGCACAAGCGGGAACTCATGAGCTTCGACGTAGCTAAACACGCCGTCGATCTGCTCATCAAGAGCACCGAAGGCAAACGCCAGCACTGCGAAATCGACTTCTTCGGCGGCGAACCGCTGATGAACTTCGGCGTCGTCAAGCAGACCATCGAATACATCCGGGAACAGGAAAAGATCTACGATAAAGTCTTCAAACTGTCCCTGACGACGAACGGCATGCTTCTCGACCCGGCGAAAGTCAAGTATTTGACGGATAACCACATCAGCCTCATCCTCAGCCTCGACGGCCGTCCGGAAGTCCACGACCGCATGCGCCCTGACGCCGGTGACCACGGCTCCTATAAGACCTGTGCGGACAATCAGGTCTATGCCGCCAAGCATCGCAATGGTGAAGAATATTACGTCCGCGGGACGTATACAAAATACAACCTCGATTTTACCAAAGACGTAGAACACATGGCCGACCTCGGCTTTGAAGGCCTGTCCATGGAACCTGTCGTCGGTGACGATCTGTCCTATGCCATTACGGACGACGATTTGCCCCGCATTTACGAAGAATATGACCGCCTGGCTGATTTCTACTTGAAGCGCATGGATGAAGGCCGTCCCTTCATTTACTATCATTTCATCATGGATCTCTACCGCGGTCCCTGTATCGCCAAGCGCCTGCGCGGCTGCGGTGCCGGTCATGAATACATGTGTGTCGTCCCCAACGGCGATATCTATCCGTGCCATCAGTTCGTCGGCCAGGACGACTACGTCATCGGCAATGTCTATGACGGCGTGACCAATACGGAACTGCCGCCGCTCTTCCGCGACATGCACGTCCTCAACAAGCCCATCTGCTGCGACTGCTGGGCCAAGTTCTTCTGCAGCGGCGGCTGCCATGCCAACAATATCAAGTACGGTGGCAATATCCAGACGCCGTATGAACTGAGCTGCAAGATCCAGAAGAAGCGCATTGAATGTGCCATGTACATCCAGGCGGTCCTGGCTATGCGCGGCCAGAAAGCCCGCCTCTTCGGCGATCCCGAAGAAAACTGTGAAGGATGCGGCGCCTGTGAATAAGCTGACGAAACTCATGAAGCTCAAGGTCTTCTTGTGGATCGTCGTCTATGCCTATCTGTTTTATGCCATTGCCGTCGATGGCCCGTCGGCAGGTCTCTTAGGCCTGCTGGCGGCGGCTGTCGTCGTCTGTGTCATGCAGATTTGGATGCATAGCAAGGCACGGACCCGGTGGATGCATAATAAATTTGATAAAAAATAACCAGAAACGCTACTAAATAGGTTGACTTTATGGCGTTTATGGAGTACATTAAGAACAGTTCAGTAAGTGTATCTAAATAGTACACTTTATCAATACAGAAATTTGCGTTTTATCCTGGCAGACAGGGTAGAAGAAAACGCATAACTTTTATAGGAGTGATACTGATGAGTGAATTATTACGAGTAGAAGGCTTGCATATCGCTGTCGAAGGCAAAGAAATCCTCAAAGGCCTCGACCTGACGATCAACACAGGCGAAACACATGTCATCATGGGTTCCAACGGCGCCGGCAAATCGACGCTGTTCAATGCCATCATGGGCAACCCGAAATATGTCGTCACAGCCGGCAAGATCTTCTTTGAAGGAAAGGATATTACGGACGCTCCCGTCAACGAACGCGCCAAAGCAGGCATCTTCATGGCCTTCCAGCAGCCCATCGCTGTCCAGGGCATTTCCGTTGAAAACTTCATCCGTAACGCCAAGAGCACCGTATCGGGCCAGCAGCAGCGCATCATGCCGTTCCGCAAGAAGCTCCACGCTCAGATGGAACAGCTGAAAATGGATAAATCCTATGCCGAACGCTATGTCAACGATGGTTTTTCCGGCGGCGAACGGAAAAAGACGGAAATCCTCCAGATGTGCATGCTCGAACCGAAACTGACCATGCTCGACGAAATCGACTCGGGCCTCGACGTCGATGCTGTCCGCATCGTATCGGAAACGGTATCGAAGTACCACAATGAAAATAATTCTATCCTGGTCATTACCCACCACAGTGAAATTTTACAGCACTTGAAACCTGATTTCGTTCATATCCTCATCGACGGTAAGATCGTCAAGACCGGCGATGCATCGCTCATCCAGGCTATTGAAGCCAACGGCTACGACGCATACAAAGGATAGTAGGAGGTACAGCTATGGCTGATAACAAAGAAAAACTTGTCGAACAGGAAAAAGAAAAACTGGCAGAAGAACGCCAGAAAATCGATACCTTTGCTGATTTCGGCAATATGTATAATTTTAAGAAAGATTTCACCTATTCCTATAAGACCGATGCCGGCCTGACGGAAGATATCGTCCGCGAAATTTCCGAAAAGAAACACGAACCGGAATGGATGCTCAATTTCCGCCTCAAATCGCTGGACATCTTTAATCATATGGACTATCCTGATTGGGGTCCGGATATCAGCGAACTCGATATGGATAACATCGTCACCTACGTCCGCCCGAACGCTCAGATGAAAGCTGACTGGAACGACGTACCGGATGACATCAAAGATACCTTCGACCGCCTGGGGATCCCGGAAGCCGAAAAGACATCCCTCGCCGGCGTCGGCGCCCAGTACGACTCGGAAGTCGTCTATCACAGCATCCAGGACGAACTGGTCCAGCAGGGCGTCGTCTACACCGACTTCGATACGGCCCTTGAAAAATATGAAGACATCGTCAAGGCCCACTTCATGAAGCTCGTCCCGCCGACGGATCACAAGTTCGCCGCCCTTCACGGTGCCGTCTGGTCCGGTGGCTCCTTCGTCTATGTACCGGCCGGTGTCGACGTCTCCATCCCACTGCAGAGCTATTTCCGTCTCAATGCACCGGGTGCAGGCCAGTTCGAACATACCATGATCATCGTCGAAAAGGGAGCCAAGGTCCACTTCATCGAAGGCTGTTCGGCGCCGAAATACAATGTCGCCAACCTTCATGCGGGCTGCGTTGAATTGTTCATCGGTGACGATGCATCCCTGACCTATTCGACCATCGAAAACTGGTCCAAGAATATGTACAACCTCAATACCAAACGGGCCATCGTCGGCAAAAACGGCACTATCAACTGGGTCACCGGTTCCTTCGGCTCCCACACGTCGTGCCTCTATCCCATGAGTATCCTCCAGGGCGAAGGCGCTCATTGCGAATTTACCGGCGTCACCTTTGCCGGCAAGGGCCAGTACCTCGATACGGGCTCGAAAGTCGTCCACAATGCGCCGAATACGACGAGCAACATCAACTCCAAATCCATCAGCAAGAGCGGCGGCGTCTGCATCTATCGCGGCAGTGTCGTCATCAATCCGTCGGCTGACGGTGCCAAAGCCAACGTCAGCTGCGAATCGCTCATGCTCGACGAAGAATCGCAGTCCGATACGATTCCGGCTATCGTCGTCAAGAACGACAATATCGACCTCGGCCATGAAGCTTCCATCGGCCGCATTTCCGATGATGCTATCTTCTACCTCATGAGCCGCGGCCTCAGCGAAGATGAAGCGCGGGCTATGCTCGTCCGGGGCTTCGTCGAACCGGTATCCAAGGCCTTGCCTCTGGAATATGCCGTCGAAATGAACAACCTGATCAATCTCGAACTCAAAGGTTCGTTGAAATAGGGGAGGAGGAACATCATGGCAGTAAAGACAGAAAAAATCCAGTACAACCAACTCCCGCGTCCGACCTTCCGCTGGATGAAGGTCAATCACTTGGAATTGGACCCCTTGAAAGCCCAGGCTCTCCCGGCTTACACGCCGGAAGAACGTCACGATGGCGAAGCAGCTGTCGCTTTCTATGAAGGCAACCAGATTGTAGGCCTCAATGATTTCCAGGGTTCCAATGCGGAAGAACTTCAAAAAGCACTGAACCAGGCCAATTCCGGCTGCGCCGTCAGCGTCGGCGAAAACCAGAAAGGGTCGGTCCATCTCAAATACAGCCTCAGCGCCGATATGCCTCAGCTCACGGCACAGCTCAAAATCGAAGCGGCTGCCCACAGCGACTTGACCGTTTATCTGGAATTTGACGGCGATGCCGAAGACGGTTCCGTCAATTTCCTGACCTTCGTCAAGACCGGCGAAGGCGCTCACGTCAAAATCAGCAAGGTCCAGCTCAACGGCGAACACGTCCGCCACGTCGAACACCGCTATGGCGATGTCGGCAAAGAAAGCACCATCGACTACGTCAGTGCCGAATTGGGTGGCAAAGCAGCCATTGTCTACTATAAGACAGACCTCATGCAGGATGAAAGTAATTTTAACAGCCAGGCCATGTACCTCGGCCATGACGACCAGATCGTCGACTTCTCTTACTGGGTTCCGACGCAGGGCGTCAAGACCAATACGGATATCCTGACGACAGGCGCTCTCCTCGATACGTCGAAGAAATTCTTCCGCGGTACCATCGACTTCCTCCGCGGCGGCAAGAAGGCTGTCGGCTCCGAATCGGATACGTGCATCCTGCTCAGCCCGAAGGTCCATTCCATTTCCGTACCGCTCCTCCTCTGCAAAGAAGATGACGTCGTCGGGAATCACGCTTCCAGTGCCGGCCAGATCGATAAAGACAAGCTCTTCTACCTCATGAGCCGCGGCTTCAACGAAAGCGGTGCCCAGCTGATTATCGTCGAATCGAACATCCGCCCGGTCATCGATGCTTTGGGTGATAAAGATTTAGAAAATAGAGCGCTCCAGGCTGTCCGTGAAAAGATGCAGTTCTGCCGCAAGAAAGGTGATTGTCATGCTAAATGTACGCAAAGATTTCCCCATCTTGACTAAAGTCCATAATGGACATCAGATCGTTTACTTTGATAATGCTGCGACGACGCAGAAACCGTACCAGGTCATCCACGCCATCGTAGACCTCCTGGAACACCACAACGGCAATCCCCATCGCGGCGCCCACGTCCTCAGCATCGAAGCCGGTGAATTGTACGACGAAGCCCGCGAAGCAGTCCGTAAATTCATCAATGCCGCTTCGACGGAAGAAGTCATCTTCGTCCGCAATACGACAGAAGCGCTGAACCTCGTAGCCCGCAGCTATGCAGAACCGCGCCTGAAGAAGGGCGATAAGATCGTCATTCCCATTTCGGAACATCATTCAGACCTGGTCACGTGGCAGCGCGTCTGCCAGAAGACCGGGGCTGAACTCGATTACATGTACCTCGACGAAGAAGGCCACTTCACCGAAGAAGACCTGGCCAAGATCGACGACAAGACGAAAATCGTCGCCTTTGCCGCCGTCAGCAACGTCTTCGGCATGAAACGCCCGGTCAAGGAAATCGTCGCCAAAGCCCATGCTGTCGGTGCCATTGCCATCGTCGACGGCGCGCAGTCGACGCCGCATATGAAGACCGACGTCCAGGATATGGACTGCGACTTCTTCGCTTTCTCCGGCCACAAGATGTGCGGCTCTGCCAGCACTGGCGTCCTCTACGGCAAGAAAGCCATTTTGGAAGGCATGGAACCGTTCCTCCTCGGCGGCGATATGATTGAATACGTCAAAGAACAGTCGACGACGTTCAACGAACTGCCCTTTAAATTTGAAGCAGGTTCCCAGAACGTCGAAGGCGCCGTTGCCCTGCACGCTGCTATCGACTATCTGGAAGATTTGGGCATGGACAATATCGAAGCTCATGAAGAAGAACTGACCCGCCACTGCCTGGAAGGGATGAAGAGGATTCCCCATATCCACATCATCGGCAGCACGGATCCGGCTGAAAAGACTGGCGTCATCACCTTCACCATCGACGGCGTCCATCCTCATGACGCAGCGACCATCCTGGACAGCTTCGGCATCGCCATCCGTTCAGGCCACCACTGCGCTCAGCCTTTAGGTGCTCATTTGAGCGTAGAAGCTTCCAACCGTGCCAGCTTCTATATCTACAATACCTTGGAAGAAGTCGATTACTTCCTGGAAAAACTGCCCCTCGTCCGCAAGCAGATGGGTTTTAAAGACTAAGGAGATAGAGAGTCATGGAAAATATGAACGAATTGTATTCCGACATCATCTTGGAACACAATCAGTGTCAGGAAAACAAACATCCCCTGGAAGATGCCAACCTCAGCGAACACGGCCATAACCCCAGCTGTGGTGATGACATCACCCTCCAGGCCGACATCCAGGACGGCGTCATCAAAGACGCCGCCTATACCGGCCACGGCTGTGCCATCAGCCAGGCTTCGGCGGACATCATGATCGACCTCATCAAGGGCAAGACCGTCAAAGAAGCCCTGCGCCTGGTCGACCTCTTTCTGGATATGATCAAACGGGAAGTCACAGATGATGACAAGTTGGAAGAACTGGAAGATGCCATCGCTCTGAAGAACATCTCCAACATGCCGGCCCGCGTAAAATGCGCCGTTCTGGCATGGCATACCCTGAAAGATGCCCTGGAACGGGATGAAAAATAAGTTTGACGTTTGAAGTGAAAAACCGGACTCGCAGCAGCGAGCCCGGTTTTTTGGTCTTATATTATATCCATCTACATCAAACCTCAAACTGCTTTTCACTGCCTTTCACTGCTTTTCTCTGCTTTTTCCTGTTCTTCTCTGCCCTTATCTTCCACGCCCTTGAACTGTAGAACGACGAAGATGACCAAAGCGATGACAAAGGCGATGGCGCTGGTCATCTGGGCTGATTTCAGGCCCAAGGTCAAATTGACGTAGTCGCCGCGGAGAAATTCCAGGAAGAACCGTTCGACGGCGTAGAACATGACATACAGGCAGAAGACCTGGCCCTTCTTGTGGGGGAAGCAGCTGTACAGGAGGAGGGCGACGAAGACTAATACGTCGGCCTGGCCTTCCCAGATTTCGGCCGGCCACAAGGGCTGACTGCCGTAGGTGTGATAAGCCAGCGTCGTGTCGGGATAGACGATGCCGAAGTCACCGCCTGTAGGATGGCCGAAGGCGTCGCCGTTCATGAGATTGGCCATGCGGCCGATGGACTGGCCCAGGATGATAGCCGGTGCCAGGAGGTCGGCAAAGGCCCAGGTGTCGATGTGATGGTATTTGGTATACACGATGCCGGCGACGGCGCCGAAGAGCAGGCCGCCCTGGATGGCCATGCCGCCCTGCCAGACGTAGGGGATTTCTGCCAGGTGGTTGTGGTAGTACGGCCAGTCGAAGAAGAAGACGTCCCACAGCCGGCCGCCGACGATGCCTGACAGGCCGCAGTACATGGTGAAATCAAAGATGTGGACGTGCCAGCCCCGGCCGTCGTGCTTCATGATATAGTAAGCCGTGATACCGGCAGAGACGATGCCCAGCATGAACAACAGCCCGTAAGCCCGGATCGGGAAAGAACCGATAAAAAATAGATATTGATGCAATATAAAACACCCCTTTGTTGTGGTATAATGAAACAATGTGAACAGAACCTGAATAGGTTCACGGTTACCATAGAATTATACAGGATTGAAGAGTTTTTTCCAATCCTCATGAGGAGCAAATGACGATGAAATACAACCATGTTATGCGGACGTCCTGCCTGGCCGCCTTGATCTGTCTGTCCCTGAGCGCTGTTTCCTTGGCCAATGGCCCGGTCACCGACAGTGCCAAGGCCTCGGACCCGGCTTTCAGCGTGCCTGTCGTGTCCAATCCGATTCCCAATGAAGCCATCAAAGATTTAGAAATCGTCGAAGACCAGGGCCGCTGGCTCGTCTCGGATAAAGCGCTGGAACAATACGGCATCCGCGAAGCCGACCACGCCAAGGGGACGTACTGGTTCCGCCTGCCGAAGGCCCGGAACGGTTCGACGGCCTGGCAGAATGAAAATGTACAGCTGACCTTGCCGGGACGGGCTGTCAGCGGCGGCCGGACCATCAATATCCGCCATGTCCGCCGTCCACTGGGCATCAGCTATGTCCTGGGCAACGGGACGACAGAAAAGAACGAACTCCTGCCGCCGTCCCAGCCCGTCCATACGGTACCGGAACTCCGCGGGGTGCAGGATGCGGCCCCGGCAGCAGTGAAAGAAGGGAAGATGGGGACGGCCCTCTTCTGGGACCCTGTCATGAAGGAAGACGCCAACCTGCCGTCCTTACAGACACACCAGCCTGTCATGTCTCCCTGCGCTTTCCGCCTGACTGAAAGCGGCATCGAACTGCGCAATCCCGACTTCGATATGCTGGCTTCGACGTATACCAGCAAGGGATACGCCATGTGGCCTTTGCTCGACAATAATTTCAACCCCAAACTGACCCATCAGATCCTGAGCAACAGCCGCCTCCAGGATACCATGGTCCGCCAGCTCATCGGCTACGCTTTATTATATGATTTCAAAGGATATAACATCGATTTTGAAAACATCAATTACAGCGATAAAGACGCTTTGACGGCTTTTGTAGCCAAGATTTCCCAGGCCTGCCATGCCTACGGCATCAAGCTTTCCATGGATGTCACGCCTCTTTCGGACAGTCCCAACTGGTCCCTCGTCTATGACCGGGCGGCCCTGGCCCCGCATCTCGACTACCTCATGGTCATGGCCTATGACCAGTTCGGCCGGAGCAGCGCCAAAGCCGGCCCTGTTGCTTCCTATCCCTGGGTCGAACGGGCTGTGCAGAATACGATCAATCTCGTACCGCCTTCGAAAGTCCTCCTGGGCATGCCCCTGTACATGCGCTTGTGGTATGAATCCAGCGATGGCCGCGACTTACCGAAAGATATCCGCGACTGGCCGGCTGTCGTCGGCGCACCGCCGATGAAAGGTGTGAAATACGGCGAGGCAAAGACCGAAGCAGCCGAAACGCCCGCTTTGCCGATGTTGGTCCAGGTCGTGAAGGCAGAACAGGAAAATGCCCGCCGGGCTAAAAAGCCGGTCATCATGCCGGTCGAACTTGACGGGGAAACGTATAAGCGCCGCGTCCTGCCGCGCCATATCAAGACGGCGCCCAAAAAGCTGACGACGACACCATCGACGTCTTCGGCCCATAAGGGAAGCGGCAAGAGCAAGCTCTTTGTCCGCACCCTGACCATGGTCGACAGCGAAGATATCCTCAAGGCTTATAAAGATTATGTTGTCTGGAATGACGATCTGCAGCTCTATTACCTGGAACTACCCCTGACGACGGGGACCGTCAAGATCTGGTTCGAAGATGAAAAATCCTTGAAAGCCAAGGCCGGACTGGTCCAGGCATATGGCTTGGGCGGTGCCGCTTTCTGGCGCAAGGGCTTTGAACCGTTACATTTTTGGCAGCGTTTTGCAAAACATGAATTGACTTGACGCCGCCCTGCCACTATAATAATACTCAAGACGCTGTAATACAGACTGTCTGTATTTTGACTGGGGCAGGATAGGAGGCTCTCACAATTGGAAAAGTATATTCCACAGGAAATAGAAAAGAAATGGCAGCACGTATGGGAAGAAAGTAAATGCGACTGCTGCAGCGAAGACAACGGCAAGCCGCCGTATTATGTATTGGAAATGTTCCCGTATCCGTCGGGGAATCTGCACATGGGACATGTCCGCAATTACACGATTGGTGACGTCATTGCCCGTTATCGCCGCATGAACGGTTATAACGTCTTGCATCCTATGGGCTATGATGCTTTCGGTATGCCTGCAGAAAACGCAGCTATCAAGCACAATATCCCGCCCGCAGAATGGACATACAGCAACATCGCCAACATGACGCGCCAGCAGAAGGCGTTGGGCCTGTCTTATGACTGGGACCGCGAAGTCGCTACGTGCCATGAAAAATACTATAAATGGACGCAGTGGATCTTTGAACTGCTCTACAAACGGGGCCTGGCTTACCGCAAAGAAGCGAAAGTTAACTGGTGCGAAAAATGCAACACCGTCCTGGCCAACGAACAGGTCATCGAAGGTAAATGCTGGCGCTGCGACATGCCGGTCGTCAAAAAGAACCTGAAACAGTGGTTCTTCAAGATTACCGATTATGCCGACCGCCTGCTGGAAGACTTGAAGCTCCTGCCGGGGTGGCCGGAACGCGTCAAGACCATGCAGAAGAACTGGATCGGCCGCAGTGAAGGCTTGGAATTTAGTTTCGATATCCCCAGTCTGAAGGAAAAAGTCGCCGTCTACACGACGCGTCCGGACACAATCTATGGGGTCACTTTCGTCGTCCTGCCGCCGGAACATCCCTTGGTCCACAAGCTTTTGGAAAACAATCCCAAGAAGGCCGAACTGGAAGCTTTCTGCGAAAAAGTACGCAATACCAGCGATATCGAACGGACGAGCACAGAATCGGAAAAAGTCGGCATGTATACCGGCATCGACTGCGTCCATCCGCTCACGGGCAAGAGTGTCCAGATCTGGATCACCAACTACGTCCTCTACGATTATGGGACTGGCGCCGTCATGGGCGTACCGACCGGTGACCAGCGTGACTGGATGTTTGCTACGAAATACAACATCCCTAAAATCATTACCTTGCAGCCGAAAGACCACGAACTGAAGCTGGAAGAAATGGACCATGCCTATGAAGACAAAGACGGCGTCCTGGTCAATGCCGGTCCTTTCACGGGTATGGAAATGCATAAGGCCATGAAAGCCATCATCGACTACATGGAAGAAAAGGGCTTAGGAAAACGCCGCGTCAACTATCGTCTGCGCGACTGGCTCATTTCCCGTCAGCGCTATTGGGGCGCTCCGATCCCTATCATCTACTGCCCGAAATGCGGCGAACAGCTCGTACCGGAAGACCAGCTGCCGGTCAAGCTGCCGGAAGACGTCAAGTTCACGGCTGGCGCCGTATCACCGCTGGCTACGAGTGAACACTTCGTTCACTGCACGTGCCCGAAATGCGGCGGTCCGGCTACGCGTGAAACGGATACTATCGATACTTTCGTCTGCTCGTCGTGGTACTATCTCCGCTATACCGATGCCCGCAATGATGAAAAGGCTTGGGATCCGAAGAAGGCTAACCATTGGATGAACGTCGACCAGTATATCGGCGGCATCGAACACGCTATCCTGCACCTCATGTATTCCCGCTTCTTCATGAAGGTCTTCTATGACGCCGGCCTGGTCAACAATGTCGAACCTTTTGAACGCCTGTTGACACAGGGCATGGTTCTCCTCGACGGCAGCAAGATGAGTAAATCCAAAGGCAACATCGTATCGCCGGAAGAAATCATCGCTAAATACGGCGCCGATACGGCCCGCCTGTTCATCCTCTTCGCCGCTCCGCCCGAACGCGACCTGGCTTGGTCTGACCAGGGCGTCGAAGGCTCTTACCGCTTCCTCAATCGTGTATGGCGCATCGTCCATCAGTTCCAGGATTTGGTCAAAGATGGCCTGGAAGGGACGGATTATACGGAAGCCGAAAAAGAACTGCGTTTCCAGGAATTCAAGGCCATTGCCAAGGTCACAGAAGACGTTCGCGGCACAGACGGCAATTATGGCCTCAATACGGCTGTCAGCTCGATCATGGAATACGTCAATGCCATGCATGCCTATGTCGGCGCTAACAAGACCATCCATAAGGCCGTTGCCCTGGAAGCCAACAAGAACCTGCTCAAGCTCCTGGCACCGTTCACGCCGCATATTACGGAAGAACTCTGGCAGCTCTGCGGTTTTGAAGGCAGCGTCCATGCCCAGGATTGGCCGGAAGTCGACAAATCGGCTCTCGTCGTCGACGAAATCGAACTGCCTGTCCAGATCAATGGCAAGGTCCGCGACCGCCTGACCGTCGCCGTCGATATCGATAAGGACGCTTTGCAGGAACAAGTCCTGGCCTTACCGCATATCAAGGAATTTATTGGCGATAAGAAAGTGGTTAAATTCATCGTCGTACCGAAGAAAATCATCAACATCGTCATAAAATAGTTAAAATTCAAAAGAGGCTGTCGCGTGAAGACAGCCTCTTTTACTTTGTACTTCTTTGAACTTAGTCTTTTTATTAGAAGGGAGTCGTCTATGAACGCTTTTAAGCCCTGGCCGGACCGCGTTGTCCGCCAGAATACCTGCATGAATACGCGGGCTTGTGCCGTCTTAGTACCGATTATTTACAAAGACGGGCAAGAACAGGTCGTGTTCGAAGTGCGCAGCAGCAAGCTGGGCTGGCAGCCTGGCGACGTCTGTTTCCCCGGCGGCCGTATCGACGATGGCGATGACAGCGCCCTGGCAGCAGCCCTCAGGGAGACGAATGAAGAACTCGGCGTCGATCCGTCTCATATCCACGTCTGGGGCCCTTTGGATTACATGGAATCGCCTGTAGGCGTCACGGTATGGCCCTTTGCCGCTTATATGGATACGGACCGGTTTGTCCTCAGCCAGGGGGAAGTGGACCATACTTTTACCGTTCCCTTAGCCTGGTTCGACGAGCATGACCCGGAAATCGGCCGCATCGAACTGGCCACCCGGCCGGCACCGGGCTTTCCGAAAGGTCTGTCCCTGTCATCCCAGAAGGGCTGGAAACCGCGCCGTACTTATAACGTAAAGATTTATACGTATGAAAATTATAAAATTTGGGGAATTACAGCACATATCCTTGACAACTTCCGGGGTATCCGTGCTATAATACAACAGTAAGCTTTCCTTAATATTTGTAGCCAATATAGTTAGGTATACGTACAATAGCGTATATTGGAAAAACAAGGCGTACCGTGTCAAGAAGATTTTAATCTTTTTACCTCTATTAGTACAAAAAAGTCTTGTTAAAGTTTTAGGATGAGAAAATGGAATAGTGATATTGTGGTTTATAGGCTTTTTGCTATTGATTTAACATGTGAAAAGTTGTACAATGCACTTGTAAGCAGTGAGGCGGTGTGAATATATATCCAAACAGGATTTCCTGCCTGGAAATGTATCGCCTCAGTGTTCAGGTTTTTATCTTATGGCTTTACTAAACTAACTATACACTAAGGAGAGTGGAAACATCATGGATTTTAACTTAACAGATATTCAACAGGACTTCTTAAAACTCGCTCATGATTTCGGCGAAAAGAAATTAGCACCGACCGTTACGGAACGCGACCACAAAGGTATTTATGACAAAGAACTCATCGACGAATTGCTCAGCCTCGGTATTACCGGCGCTTACTTCGAAGAAAAATACGGTGGTTCCGGCGATGACGGCGGCGACGTTTTGAGCTACATCCTCGCTGTTGAAGAATTGGCTAAATACGACGCTGGTGTTGCTATCACCTTGTCGGCAACGGTTTCCCTTTGCGCTAACCCGATTTGGCAGTTCGGTACAGAAGCTCAGAAAGAAAAATTCCTCGTTCCTTTGGTTGAAGGCACTAAACTCGGCGCTTTCGGCTTGACCGAACCGAACGCAGGTACTGATGCTTCCGGCCAGCAGACCATTGCTACGAAGAACGATGACGGCACTTACACGCTGAACGGCTCCAAAATCTTCATCACCAACGGCGGCGCTGCTGACATTTACATCGTCTTCGCTATGACCGATAAGAGCAAAGGCAACCACGGCATTACAGCCTTCATCCTTGAAGACGGTACTCCGGGCTTTACTTACGGCAAGAAAGAAGACAAGATGGGCATCCATACTTCGCAGACCATGGAACTCGTATTCCAGGACGTCAAAGTTCCGGCTGAAAACATGCTCGGCGAAGAAGGCAAAGGCTTCAAGGTTGCTATGATGACCTTGGACGGCGGCCGTATCGGCGTTGCTGCTCAGGCTCTTGGCATTGCAGAAGCTGCCTTGGCAGATGCTGTTGAATACTCCAAACAGCGTGTACAGTTCGGCAAACCGCTCTGCAAATTCCAGTCCATTTCCTTCAAACTGGCTGACATGAAGATGCAGATTGAAGCTGCTCGTAACCTCGTTTACAAAGCTGCTTGCAAGAAACAGGAAGGCAAACCTTTCACGGTTGACGCTGCTATCGCAAAACGCGTTGCTTCCGACGTTGCTATGCGCGTAACGACTGAAGCTGTCCAGATCTTCGGCGGCTATGGCTACAGCGAAGAATATCCGGTTGCTCGTCATATGCGCGATGCTAAGATTACTCAGATCTACGAAGGCACGAACGAAGTTCAGCTCATGGTTACAGGCGGTGCTCTGTTAAGATAAGTGAAGTTTATGATGCAGGCTTGGCACTAAGCCAAGCCTGTTACATAAAAAAAGATTTTAGGAGGCAAACGTAAATGGAAATATTGGTATGTGTCAAACAAGTTCCGGACACAGCAGAAGTTAAGATTGACCCCGTAAAACATACCGTCATTCGTGCTGGTGTTCCTAACATTTTTAACCCCTTCGACCAGAATGCTCTGGAAGCAGCTCTTCAGTTGAAAGATGCTGACAAAGACGTAAAGATTACGTTACTTTCGATGGGTCCTGATCAGGCAAAAGACGTTCTTCGTGAAGGCCTTGCAATGGGCGCTGACGATGCTTATCTTCTGTCCGACCGCAAACTCGGTGGTTCCGATACGTTAGCTACGGGCTATGCTTTGGCACAGGCTATCAAAAAATTGGCTGCTGACAAAGGTATCGAACAGTTCGATATCATCCTCTGCGGCAAACAGGCTATCGACGGCGATACCGCACAGGTTGGCCCGCAGATCGCTTGCGAACTCGGTATTCCTCAGATTACGTATGCCCGCGACATCAAAGTCGAAGGCGACAAAGTTACTGTTCGAAGAAGGCTACATCGTAACAGAAGCTAACTTCCCGGTATTGATTACCGCTGTTAAAGACTTGAACGAACCGCGTTTCCCGACCATTCGTGGCACGATGAAAGCAAAACGCCGCGAAATCCCGAACTTGGACGCTGCTGCTGTTGCAGCTGACGACGCTCAGATTGGTTTGTCTGGCTCTCCGACTAAAGTCCGTAAGATTTTCACACCGCCTCAGAGATCCGGTGGTCTCGTTCTCAAAGTTGAAGATGACAACGAACAGGCAATCGTCGACCAGGTCATGGAAAAACTGGTTGCCCAGAAAATCATTTAATCTAAGGAGGAACAGTGAAAATGGATTTAGCAGAATATAAAGGCATTTATGTAATTGCTGAACAGTTCGAAGGCAAATTACGTGATGTATCTTTCGAATTGTTGGGCCAGGCTCGCATCTTGGCTGACACCATCGGCGATGAAGTCGGTGCAATCCTCATTGGTAAAGACGTAAAACCGTTGGCTCAGGAACTTATCGCTCACGGTGCTCATAAAGTATACGTTTATGATGATCCTCAGCTCGAACATTACAATACGACGGCTTATGCAAAAGTTATTTGCGATTTCTTCCATGAAGAAAAACCGAACGTATTCCTCGTTGGCGCTACCAACATCGGCCGTGACCTCGGCCCGCGTGTCGCTAACTCCTTGAAGACTGGCCTCACCGCTGACTGCACGCAGCTCAGCGTTGACGACGACAAAAAGACCATCGTATGGACCCGTCCGGCTCTCGGCGGCAACATCATGGCTGAAATCATCTGCCCGGACAACCGTCCGCAGATGGGTACTGTCCGTCCGCATGTCTTCAAAAAACCGGAAGCAGATCCTTCTGCAACTGGCGAAGTTATCGAAAAGAAAGCTAACCTCTCCGATGCTGACTTCATGACCAAATTCGTCGAACTCATCAAATTGGGCGGCGAAGGCGTTAAAATCGAAGACGCTGACGTTATCGTTGCTGGCGGCCGTGGCATGAACAGTGAAGAACCGTTCAAGACCGGTATCCTCAAAGAATGTGCAGACGTCCTCGGCGGCGCTGTTGGTGCATCCCGTGCAGCTGTTGACGCTGGCTGGATCGATGCTCTTCATCAGGTTGGCCAGACTGGTAAAACAGTTGGTCCGAAGATCTACATTGCATGCGCTATTTCCGGTGCTATCCAGCACTTGGCAGGCATGACTGGTTCTGACTGCATCATCGCTATCAACAAAGACGAAGATGCTCCGATCTTCAAAGTCTGCGACTATGGTATCGTAGGCGATGTCTTCAAAGTTCTCCCGCTCCTCACAGAAGCCATCAAGAAACAGAAAGGCATTGCATAAGTTATCTAACCGTGCATAATAAAAAGGCTACTGCATTTGCAGTAGCCTTTTTGTGGTTCGTTTGGCGTTTGCCGTTTGGCGAATATTCTTCGAACCACGGCAAACGACCCACGACAAACGATTGCCAGACGAATATTTGTATGATATCCGAAACCTTTGCACACCACACCCTTGACAACCCTCATCTCGTGCCGTATAATTTACGCATACATAGAGATATGTAAGAAGCTTTGAAAAGGACATGACTCGATAGTCCCTTTATTCCAGAGAGAGGTACAGTGGTGTGAGTGCCTTATGAAGCCTAGCGAGTTACCGCCTTGGAGCTGAGTCTCCGAATTGAGTAGGGGATTCCGGTCGCCCCGTTATCGCGCTTGAGTACATCGGAATTTTTTTCTGGTGAACTAGGGTGGAACCACGTGAGTTAAGCTCTCGTCCCTTGAGGACGAGAGCTTTTTTTTATTAAGGAGGATGTTTGTAATGGCAGAATTAGTATTAAAAGACGGAAGCAAAAAACAGTTTCCCGATGGCATCTCTCTTGCCGAAGCTGTCAAACAGCTCAGCAACAGTCTTGCAAAGAAAGTATTAGTAGCAAAAGTCAATGGTGAAGTCACGGACCTCCGTGAAACTATCGTCGACGGTTCGACCGTTGAATTTCTCACCTTCGCCGACCAGGAAGGGAAAGATACCCTCCGCCATACAGCATCTCATGTCATGGCTCAGGCTATCCAGCACCTCTTCCCGGGTGTTAAATTTGCTATTGGCCCGTCTATTGAAAACGGTTTCTACTACGACCTCGATACAGAACACCGTTTCACACAGGAAGACTTCGCCGCTATCGAAGCTGAAATGGCCAAGATCGTCAAAGAAAACCTCCCTATCACTAAAGAAGTCTTGTCCCGCGCCGATGCTTTGAAGCTCTTCAAAGACGCCGGTCAGGATTATAAAGTAGAACTCATTGAAGACCTTCCGGAAGATGCTGTCATCTCCCTCTACCGCCAGGGCGACTTCGTCGACCTCTGCGCCGGTCCGCACTGCGCTTCGACAGGCGCCGTCAAGGCCTTCAAACTGCGTACCGTTGCCGGCGCTTACTGGCGCGGTGATGAACACAACAAGATGCTCCAGCGTATTTACGGTACCGCTTTTGAAAAGAAATCGGAACTCGATGAATACTTGAAGATGATGGAAGAAGCTGAAAAACGCGACCATCGCAAATTGGGCAAACAGCTCGACTTGTTCAGTTTCCACGAAGAAGGCCCGGGCTTCCCGTT
>OLPH01000649.1_pt1 | contig 41965 bp, 45 predicted proteins | sample 1672951 | NCBI WGS metagenome assembly OLPH01 (sample SAMEA3136740, study PRJEB25190) | human gut metagenome | reverse complement strand
CGACCTGCCCCGCCAGGCCGTCAACGCCATCCATGGCGGCGCGCCCGTGCTGCCGCCGGTGGATATTTTGGAAGAGAAGCTGATCAGCGCCGGCTTTTCCATCGTCATGGCCATGGATACGGACCGGTTCTATTTCATCAAGGTCGTCAAGGCCGCCGACGAAGCCGATTTCGTCTATGACGATGAAGAAGAACAGCCTGCTCAGGCACACGCCGGTACCCATCATGACCATCACCATACGGAAACGAAACGCGTCCTCAACCGGCTGTCGCGCATTACGGGCCACGTCGAAGCCATCAAGCGCATGATCGAAGACGGCCGCGACTGCAGCGACGTCCTGGTCCAGCTGGCGGCCGTCCACTCGGCCATTGCCGGAGTGAGCCGGGTCATCCTCAAGGACCACATCGACCACTGCATCGTCGATGCCATCCATGAAGGAGACGCAGAAGCCGTAGAAAATCTCAAGAAAGCTATTAATACCTTTGTCAAGTAATGGTATAATAAGACAGAGTAACCATTTTGAAAGGGTGTGACTACGATGCAGTTTCGTGTATTACTAGGTGATTTATCCGAGTGGAAGGCTGACGGCCTCGTCTATTCCGCCAGCTCGACTCTCTTGCCAACGAATAGCGTCAGCAGTAAGATTCATCAGAAAGGCGGCCTGTCTTTTTCCGCTTCATGCCGTACCATCGGCATGTGCCACGTCGGCAGTGCTGTCATGACCAAGGGTTATAAATTAAAGGCTTCCTTCATTATCCATGCTGTCGGCCCCTACTGGGTCGGCGGCAAGCGTGGCGAAGAAGGGGAATTGTTGTCGGCTTATAAGAAAGCCCTTCATCTGGCCGATGAAAAACATTTGAAGCACCTTGCATTTGCCTCGCTGAGTACGGAAGAAAAGCGTTATCCCCTGCAGCGGGCTGCGGCCGCTGCTGTCCCCCTGCTCTTGACCGAAGGGGCCGGTTTCAATCGCATCGACATGGTCTGCACGAGTCCGGAAGAACAGGAAGCCTATACGAAAGCCGCTGTCTTTTTCTGGCTCCGCCATCTGGGAGAAGCTGCCGGTAACGAACAGGCAGCTATGATGGAAGAAGCCGGTCCGGTCCTGGCCTTGCTGCAGAGCTGCGACGATGCACCGGATCCCATTGCCTTGTCTCAAGAAGTCAAGAAAATCGAAGCCATTGTCCATCCTTTCTTGAAATTGAGGAAGCGCAGTCTCGTCGACATCGAACAGGCCGCCTCGAAAATCATGGCTTTATATCCGGCAAGTCGTACGGAAGGAGTGTAACTTATGGCAAAGAAAAACGGAACCCATGACCTGGACGTTACTATCCAGTGCCCGGCCTGCCACGAATACGGCGTTTTCCATACGTGGGACGTCATCGATACGGCTGATGCGAAATTGAGCGAACGCGTTCATTTCGACGAAAACTTATTCTTCTATACGTGCCCTCATTGTCACGCCAAGATCCATATGGAAAGCAAGTGCCTTTATATCGACCGAGACAAGAAGCTCCTGGTCTGGCACATCCCGGACCCGAAGGAACGGGTCACGTCGAAGGAAGTCCAGGATGCCCTGGGTTCGCCGTCCTTCACGACCTACACCTGCCGGGCCGCCCTGACCTGGGGCGAATGGCGGGAAAAGATCATCGAACTGGAAAGTTCCTATGACGACCGCCTGTACGAAATCATCAAGTACGGCGCCTATCAGCTCCTCAGTCAGGAAGATAAGGACCGCCTGCCCCTGGAAGCTTATCACATCGACTATGCCGATGACAGCCATGATCCGGATAAGCTGGCCCTGGTATTCATGCAGAAAGATGCCAAGGGCATGGCCTATGTCTATCCCATTACGGAACACTTGAAAGAAGTGACGAAAGATATTTTCCTGCCCATCATCGAACAGATCGCCGATGCCAACCGCAAGGCACAGTTCGACCGTTTCGGCTATTCCTGGGCCCGGCAGTTCACGACGTACATCATCAAGGCCGCCGAAGAAGATAAGAACCGTGAAACCTACGGCAACCTCATCGGTTTCTGGGTCAAGACCATCGGTGACGAAATCTTCCGGGCCGAAGTGAAACCGGAAGAATAGTGGCTCGTAGAGGCTGTCGTATGACGACGGCCTCTTTTTATTGACAGATGTTTTAATTAAAAATATAATAGAAATAATAGGTTTTTGTAGGATTGTATTCCCTTGCAATTCATAATTTTGTTAGATAGGAAGGAGACATTGGATGTTTTCTGTTTTAAAACGAATTATGTTGACGGCAGTCATTGCTGTCGGCTTTATGATTGGGTCTATGACGGTGACGGCTCAGGCCGATATGCCGCCGACGATTGCCGAATCGGCTTGCATGATCGATGTCGATACAGGTAAGGTATTATATCAGGTCTATCCGACCAAATGGGTCCACCCGGCGAGCACGACGAAGATTGTCACCCTCATTACGGCCCTGGACCAGTATAAAGATAAATTGGACCAGCCTTTACAGATTTCCTGGGAAGCAGCCAATACGGAACCTTCCTGTCTGGGGATTTCGCCGGGCGATCCGATTTCCATCCGCGAAGCCCTGCGGGGCATGATGGTCGTTTCCGGCAATGATGCCGCCGTCGCCGTGGCCCAGACTTTGGGCGGTTCTGTCGCCGGTTATGCCGAAAAGATGAATCAGGAAGCGGTTAAAATGGGAGCGACTCATACGAATTTCGTCAATCCGAACGGCTTGACGGCAGCCCACCATCACACGACGGCCATCGATATGGCCAAGATGGCTGCCTACGGCATGAAGAACTTCCCTGAATTTCGTTATATTGTAGGACTCAAGTCCTATGATGTAAAATATTTGGACGGTCGGGAACCGAAACACGTCACGACGACGAACCACTTCCTGACAAGTGGTTATCCCGGTGCCAACGGCGTGAAGACGGGCTTCACCAACGCTGCCGGCGATTGCCTGGTAGCTTCGGCGACGCGCGACGGCCATACGCTGGTCTTAGTCCTGTATAACGACGACAACCGCTGGACCGACGCACCGACTATTTTAGATTACGGCTTCCGGAGACTGCAGACGGGGAAATAGTCTGACCAGAAGCGATACGAGGGGGTATAGTTATGGCGCACGTTTTGATTATTGAAGATGATAGCATGATTGCTGCCATTGAACGGGACTTTCTCGAGGCCAATGGCTTCGAAGTATCCGTAGCCATGACGGGGAAGGAAGGAATGAAGATCTTTGACAGCGGGACCATCGAAGCGGTCTTGCTGGATATCGGCCTGCCGGACACGGATGGCTTCATGTTATGCCGCAAACTGCGGGATATCAGCAACGTCCCCATTCTCTTCATCACCGCTTGGGGGAGCGACGACGATAAGATCAAGGGCTTGGGGCTCGGGGCAGACGACTACATCGTCAAGCCTTTCAATCCATCGGAAATGATGGCTCGCCTCAAGGCTCATCTGGAAATCCATCAGAGACTGTTAGGGGGACGTCTCCAAGATGCCGATGACAACAAGCCGGATATCCAAGTCGGCGACTTGCGTATTTTCATCAAGCGCCACCAGGTATTCCGGGGAAAAACAGAAATCAATCTGACTGGCAAAGAATTTAACCTGCTCTTGTTCCTGGCCCGCCATCCCAATCAGGTCTTCTCCAAGAAGTACCTCTTTGAAATGATCTGGCATCTCGATGCCCTGGGCGAACTGGCGACGGTGACGGTCCACGTCAACCGCCTGCGGGACAAGCTCAACGAAGTCCAGCCGGAATTTACGGCTATCGAAACCGTTTGGGGAAACGGTTATCGCTTCCGTGTAGAAGAATAGCAAAAGAGGCTGTCGCCTTGGCGACAGCCTCTTTTGCGTTTGAAGTTGAAAGTTTGATGTTTGATGGGGATGTTTTTAAATTTAAAGCAATCGCCTCAAACATCATACATCAAACCTCGTTAGCCATGCTCTTAGCAGGGGCTATTGCTAACCACGAACACTGCTTAGTAATTGACGTTGCGGAGTTCGAAGAAGGACTGGGGATGTGCACAGACCGGGCAGACTTTCGGAGCTTCGACAGCTTCTACGATGAAGCCACAGTTGCGGCAGATCCAGGTCTTCTTGTCGGATTTCTTGAAGACTTCCTGTTTTTCGACGTTAGCCAGGAGAGCGAGGTAGCGTTCTTCGTGGTGTTTTTCGATTTCAGCGACTTTTTCAAATAAGAAGGCGATTTTGTCGAAGCCTTCTTCGCGAGCTTCTTTTGCGAAGGTCGGGTACATTTCCGTCCATTCGTAATGTTCGCCGGCAGCAGCGTCTTTCAGTGCATTGATGTCGTTGGGCATTTCACCGCCGTTGAGGAGTTTGAACCAGATCTTAGCGTGTTCTTTTTCGTTGTTGGCCGTTTCTTCGAAGAAGGCTTTGATCTGTTCGTAGCCTGCTTTTTTAGCTACACTGGCATAATAAGTGTATTTGTTGCGGGCCTGAGATTCACCGGCAAAGGCAGCCTGTAAGTTTTTTTCTGTTTTCGAACCTTTTAATTCCATGATTCATTTCCTCCTTGACAAAAAGTTATATTCAAAATTATTTTATAGCACCTCTTTGGGTTGATTTCATTGTAGCACTTTTCAACCTTGATGTCAACGGATAATTATTATTTGTTAGTATGGGAATTTAACGGGCCCGGTTGTTATGATGACCGTCTGTCGTATGGTCCCGGTCGTTGACATGGTTGCTGTTCTGACTGCTGCGGCTGTTCTGGATTTGGCTTGTTCGGGAAGAGGACTGGCCGTTATGGATTTGGGACTGAGATTGGGAGCGGCTGCGGCTAGGGCTGTCGTCGCGGGTATAGGAATCCCACTTCGATTTGACCGTGTCGCCGGCATCTTCAGCCGAATCCTTGAGGCTGCCGTATTTGGCCTTGAACTGGGATTCGATCTGGTCGGCCTTTTCCGGGTACATGGCCTTCAGTTTGGCCAGGAGTTCGGCCTTGCTGGCATTGCCCTTGTCCAGGGCTCCCTGGATTTCCTTATAGTCTTTATAGTAGGCCATCCAGTGTTTCAACGGGCCGTAGTCGTTGCTCATGAAGGACATATAACTACCGAAGGCGCAGGCCAGGGTCAGGATGAGGCAGATGAGGATGCGCTTCATTTACTGCGCCCCCTTTCCGCGGGCTGCGGCGTGGCAGGCCTGGCTGGCCGAGCTGGCCGTCATCGCGGCGAAGAGAACCGTCAGGACGGCCAGGACCCGGGTCACCAGGGACAGGGTCGGCAGGGGTAGGAGGTCCGTATAGGCATAGGCCGGGATGAAGGAAATGCCGACGGCTGCCAGGATGACGATGGCCAGGGCCAGGTAGAGGAAGCCGCTGAGGATGCCGAATAAGGTGCCGAGGATGTCCATGAAGGGGCTGGCGACGGCTTTGGCTGCTTGGCCCATCTGGCTGCTGCCGTCGTTCCAGTTGAAATCCTTTCCGGTCTTAGCGGCTTCTGCGGCATAGCGCTGGCGCATGACCTGTTCCCGGTCGTAGCGGCGCTGCTGCTGGGCCAGCTGCTGCTGCCGGTAGTAGTCGTCGCTGCGATCCTGGTCGTAGAAAACGCGGTCCTCCACGCCGGGACCGAAATCGCCGTAGCCGCCGTATTCGTCGCCGGGCATGCGCGGGTTGTCTTCGGGCACGATGGGTTCGCCGATGTAATAGCGGTAAATATTCTTGGGATGCCCCAGTTTGCAGCAGATCTCTTCTTCCGATTTGCCTTCTTTGGCACCGAGGCGGAACTGTTCTTCGCAGTCTTCGATGATGCCTTTCAAGTCATTTTTATCGCTCTTGCGGAAATAATAGCGCAAGAGGTCCATAAATTCATTCTTTCTCATTCTTTACGCTGCCAGGCCCTTCCTTTCCGATGAGTGCTTCATAACGCTGGTGGAACGTGGCACCATGCTGCCAGGCCGCGACGCTGAGGGCGGCGATGGCGATGATGACGATGAAGATAGCGAATACCGGCATGTCCGGCAAAAAGGCGACCGACGCCAGGGGTTCCTTTTCCAGGGCGATACAGATGGCGACCCAGCCCAGGAGGGCGACGGCGAAAATCGTACAGAGCGTGCCGATGATGTAACAGATGAGATAGGACCGGCGCAGGCTCTGCCGGCTCATCGATGATTTCAAAGCAATTCCTCCTCTTTCATTCATTCCTTGTTATCTTATCACAGGCACTATGGCAGGTCAATCGCGGCAGCCCATTCCCTTGCAGACCGGGCTTTTGGGCTATATAATGATATATAGTTCTATTTGTCTTTTGAAGGAGGAGTTTTGATGGCTGATTTTGTCCGTTATTATGTAGGTGACATCGTCCAGATGAAGAAGGCCCATCCCTGCGGCTGCAATGAATGGGAGGTGCTGCGTATCGGCGTCGATTTCGTCATCCGCTGCACTGGCTGCGGCCACCGGGTCATGATTCCCCGGCCTAAATTTGAAAAGTCCGTAAAGAAACGATTAAAATGTGCTGGTGATGAAAGTGAAAAAGCGTAAAAAGTTAGAAAAAGGTATTTTTATTTTTAGGACTTTGTGGTACAATATTCAACAGCCAATATTTTAATACTTTACTAAGATAAAGAACTAAAGAAAGGGAGGTCATAGGATGAACAACAATACCTTGGATGGAGTGAAGATGCTCCACCATGATGAAATGCGCAATTATGACCGGATCCAGGGAAAAATAATTTCCGTTATTATGAACCACGGCTGTAAGATTATTGAAACGCCGAGTTTTGAAGATTACGATGTGTACCAGCACTTCTTTCCGCAGCTCCGCCAGCAGATGGTCAAGACCATCGATACGGACGGACGGGTCCTGGTCCTGCGACCCGATGTGACCCTGCCAATCGTCGAAACAGCGGCCCGGGAATTTCCGCGGTCGAACCAGCTGCTCAAGTTCGGCTACGTCAGCACGGTCTTCCGCGAATATTACGGCCGCTCGACGTATGGCAAGGATTTCCTGCAGGGGGGAATCGAAATCCTGGGCGACTCCAGCCCCGAATGTGACGGCGAAGTCATCGTCACGGCAGCAGAGGTCCTCAAAGCCGTCGGCGTCGAAAACATCCGCATCGACATCGGTACGGCCGCTTATACGCAGGCCTTGTTCGATGGCCTTCCCCTTTCGGAAGAGCAGAAGGCAACCCTCAAGGGGTATATGGCCGAACGCAACCTCGTGGCCTGCAAGTCCTATATCGCGTCCCTGCCGATTTCGTCCGATGCCCGCAAGGCCCTGGAAGCCTTGCCGGTCCTCTTCGGTCCCTATGCCCAGACCTTGAGCAAGGCCCGGGACTATTCCATCAACAGCGGCATGCTCAACGCCTTGTCGCGGCTGAAACGGGTCTATGACTACATCCTCTATGCCGGCTATGCCGACAAGGTCCAGCTCGACTTCGGCTTTGCCAGCCGCCTGGGCTATTATACGGATACGGTCTTCAAGGTCTACGTCGACGGTGCCCTGTACGACATCATCGACGGCGGCCGTTACGATCAGCTGTCGTCGCGGTTCGGCGTCGACCGCCCGGCCTGCGGCTTCGGCATGAACATCAATTTATTGTATGAATACATGAGCGATGCCGGCCTCCTGGAAGATACGGAACCGTCCTTCCAGATGGCCGTATCCTACACCCAGGGCGACCAGACCCTGGTCCGGGACCTCATGAACTGGCGCGACCGCGGCTTCCGCGTCGCCGCCTATCCCGATTCGTCCTTCATTGACAGCGCCGACTACAGTATCCACGCTATTTACCGCAACGGCTCGTACTACAAGGACGGCAAGGCCATGACGGCCGAAGAATTGGAAGCACTCATGGGGAGGTTGTAACATGGCGATTCATATTGCACTGGCCAAGGGCCGTATTCATAAAGTAGTCATGAAGTATTTAGCCGAAAGCGGCTATGATTTCCCGACGTATTCCGAAGAAAGCCGCAAGCTCATCTTTGAGGACGCCAAGGGCCAGCTTAAAGTGACCCTGGTCAAGTCGCCGGACGTCGCCGTCTACGTCGAACGCGGCGCTGCCGATGTGGGTATCGTCGGCAAGGACGTCCTCATCGAAGAGGCGCCGGGCACTGACGTCTACGAAGTCATGGACCTGGGCATCGGCCGTTGCCGCATGGCCGTCGCCGGCATTGCCGGCAAGAAGGTCGACATGACCAAGCGCATCACTATCGGCACGAAATACCCGCGCATTGCCCGCGCCTATTTCGAAGCCAATCACCACAGCGTCGACATCATCAAGCTCAACGGGTCCGTCGAACTGGCACCGATTGTCGGCTTGTCCGATGTCATCGTCGATATTGTCGAAACGGGTAATACCTTGAAGGCCAACGGCCTGGAAGTCCTGAAATATTTCATGGATTTCAGCGCCCGCATGATTTGCAATCCCGTTTCTTTTAAGATGAAATATGACGAAATCCAGCAGCTCATGGAAGTCATCCGTGAACACAGCATGAAGGCATAACTAAGGGGGAGTTAGAGTGGAATGGATAGATGTACCCAGTAAAGGGTTGACCTTACGCGACATTCGCCGCATTACCAAACGCGATCAGGCAGAAAGTGAAGACATCCGCAAAGCCGTCGAAGCCATCCTGTCCGATATCGAACAGCGCGGCGACGCAGCTGTCCAGGAATATACGAAGCGCTTCGATGGCGTGGATTTGGACAGTTTCCTCGTTTCGCCGGAAGAAATCGACACCGCCGTCGACATCGTCGGTCCCGATTTCATGGCCGTCCTCGAAGAAGCGGCCGCCAACATCCGGGCTTATCATGAACGGCAGGTCGAACAGACCTGGATCGATACCTTCCGTCCCGGCGTCCGCCTGGGAGCCAAGTTCACGCCAATCCAGCGCGTCGGCGTCTACGTCCCCGGTGGCACGGCTGCCTATCGTCGACGGTCCTCATGGACACCATCCCGGCCCACGTCGCCGGCGTCCCGTCCATTGCCGTCTTCACGCCGCCTGCCAAAGACGGTTCGGTCAATCCCTACATCCTGGCTGCGGCCCATGTCGCCGGTGCTACGGAAATCTATAAGGTCGGCGGGGCCCAGGGCATTGCCGCTGCTGCCTATGGTACGGAAAGTATTCCACCGGTCTTCAAGATTGTCGGCCCGGGCAATGCCTACGTCGCCATGGCCAAGCGCCTGGTCTTCGGCACCGTCGGCATCGACATGATCGCCGGTCCCAGTGAAGTCGGCGTCCTGGCCGACCACGACGCCAATCCGGTCTGGGTCGCTGCGGACCTCCTGGCCCAGGCCGAACACGACCGCCGGGCTGCGGTCTTCCTGGTCACGCCCAGTGCCGCCTTTGCCGGCGAAGTCGAAGCCGAAGTACGGCGCCAGCTGGAAGAACTGCCGCGCAAGGACATCGCCGCCGAATCCATTGAAAAACACGCCAAGTTTTTCATCGTCAAGGACAAGGACCAGGCTGTGGACATCATGAACCTCATCGCTCCGGAACATTTGGAAATCGCCTTCAGCGACGCTGAAGCTTGGGCTCAAAAAATCGTCAATGCCGGCGCCATCTTCATGGGTCCCTATACGACAGAACCTTTGGGCGACTACTTCGCCGGACCGAACCATACCCTGCCGACCATGGGCACGGCGGCTTTCTCGTCGCCCCTCGGTGTCTATGATTTCGTCAAGCGCAGCAGCCTCCTGGAATACGATAAGGACGCCTTCGGCGCCGTCGCCGACAAGGTCATGCGTTTCGCCAATGTCGAAGGATTGCAGGCACACGGCCTGGCAGTAAGGAGGAGAATCGATGAATAATAACTGGCTCCGCAATACAATCCGTTCCTTTGAACCTTATGTCGTCCCGGAAATCAAAGAGCATATCGTCATCAATGCCAATGAAAGCCCTTATAACATCTTTGATTTCCCCCAGGTCAAGGCCGATTTCCTGGAACGCCTGGCCAAGACGCCGTCGTACCACTATCCCGACCCCTTTGCCGAAGAACTGCGGGCAGCCCTGGCCAAATACGTCGGATGCCAGCCTCAGGAAGTGCTCGTCGGTAATGGCGGTGATGAAATCATCAGCCTCATCATGAATACCTTCCTCAATCCCGGCGATACCCTCCTGACCCATACGCCGACCTTCGATATCTACGGCATCGACGCCGAAGTCCTCGGCGCCCAGGTCGTCACCGTATCCGACCTCGACGGATACCGCCGCGACCGCGACGGACTCCTGACCAAAGTCAAGGAACTCCAGCCGAAAGTGACGGTCCTCTGCAATCCGAACAACCCGACAGGGGAACTGCTGCCCCTGGATTACGTCGAAAGCCTGGTCCAGGCTGCCGACAATATCGTCGTCATCGACGAAGCCTACCTGGAATTTGCCGGTGCGCCGAGCATCATCACCAAGCTCTCCCAGTACGATAACCTCATCGTCATCCGCACCCTGTCCAAGGCCTTCGGCCTGGCCGGCTGCCGCGTCGGTTACGGCGTGGCCCAGAAAGAGCTCATCGACGCCCTGGGCCTGACCAAGCTCGTCTACAACTTGAACATCCTCTCGCAGAATGCCGCCCTGGCCGCCATGGACTATGCCGATGACATCCTGGCCCACAACATTCCTCCGACGTTGGCAGCCCGTCAGTATTTCATGGACGCCTTGAAGGATGTGCCCGGCCTTACGGTCTACTCCAGCTCGACGAACTTCGTCCTGGTCCGCGTCCCCGACGGCCCGGCCATGGTCAAAGCCCTGCACGATGCTGACATCTGCGTCCGCTCCTATAAGGCAGCAAACCTTAAGAACTGCCTGCGCATCACCATTACCACTGACGAAGTCGTCCGCAAGGTCGTCGCCGTCATGACCGAGGAGGCGAAGAAAAATGCGTAGTGCCCAGATCGAACGGGAAACGGCAGAAACGCAGATCGCCGTCTCCCTCAACATCGATGGCTCCGGTACCTTCGGCGGTACGACGGGCATCGGCTTCTTCGACCACATGATGAACCTCCTGGCCTGCCACAGCGGCATGGATATTACCCTCCACGTCCACGGCGACCTCGACGTCGACACGCATCACACCATCGAGGACCTGGCCATCGTCTTCGGCGATGCCCTGACCAAGGCCCTGGGCGACAAGAAGGGCATCAACCGCTATGGCATGTTCTACTGCCCCATGGACGAAGCCCTGACGCGGATTGTCATCGACCTCAGCGGCCGGCCGTACTTAGTGTATGACGTGAAGCTCGCTGTCGAACGCATCGGGACCTTTGAAACGGAAATGCTCAAGGAATTTCTCTATGCCCTGGCCGACCACGGACGCATGAACCTGCACGTCACCAATCTCTATGGCGAAAATGCCCACCACATCGTCGAATCGGTGTTCAAAGGGCTGGGCCATGCCTTGAAAGAAGCCGTCCGCATCGAAGGCGACGAAACGAGTGTCTTGTCGACAAAAGGGGTGTTATGATGAAGATTGCGATTATCAATTATGAAGTTGGCAACCTGGCCAACGTATACAATGCCTGGAAGCGCCTTGGCATCGAAGCGGTCATTACCCGCGACCCGGCTGTCATTCGCGACGCCGACATGGTCGAACTGCCCGGCGTCGGTGCCATCCGCGATGCCATGGGGAATTTACAGAAATTCGACCTCATCCCGCTCCTTCAGGAACAGGTCCAAAGCGGCAAATTCTTCATGGGCGTCTGCCTGGGCATGCAGGCCCTGTTTGAAAAGAGCTATGAAGGCGGTACCTATGACTGCCTGGGCTTCCTGCCCGGCGACATCGTGCCTTTCCACACGAAACTGAAAGTGCCCCACATGGGCTGGAATGAATTGGAATTTCGTCAGGGACACTGGCTCCAGAAAGGCCTGCCGGCCCATCCGTACGTCTATTTCGTCCATTCCTACCATAAATCGCCTGTCGACACGCCCGACGTCATCGCTACGGCCGACTACGGCCAGCCCGTCCCGGCTATCTGCGGCAAAGACAATGTCCTGGGCTTCCAGTTCCATCCGGAAAAGAGCGGCCGCGTCGGCGAACAGCTTCTCCGGAACGTCGTCGATTACGTCATGAAGAAAGGGTGAGACTATGATCGTATTTCCTGCTATTGATATCCAGAACGGCCATGCTGTCCGCCTGCGCCAAGGCGTCAAAGACGACAGCACGACGTATTTCAAGAACCCTGTCGACGCCGCTGTCAAGTGGTGTGACGAAGGGGCCATGTTCCTCCACGTCGTCGATTTGGACGGCGCCTTTTCAGGGACCTTGACCAACGCCTCGATCATCGGCGACATCTGTGAAGCCGTCGACATCCCCGTTGAAGTGGGCGGCGGCATCCGCAGCGAAGAAGCCATCGAAACGTATTTGGAAGCCGGCGTCAACCGTGTCATCATCGGGTCGAAAGCCGTCGAAGACCCGAAATTCATCACGGCCATGGCCAAGAAATACGGCTCGTCCCTGGCCGTGTCCATTGATGCCAAGGGCGACGTCGTCGCAACCCGCGGCTGGGTCGACGGCAGCGACAAGAAGGTCCTGCCCTTTGCCCAGTCCATGCTCGACATCGGCATCAATACCCTGGTCTATACGGACATCAGCCGTGACGGCATGCTGACCGGACCGAACTTTGAAATGCTCAGCCAGCTCCAGCAGCTGCCCTTTATCCGCCTCATTGCGTCCGGCGGCATGAGCAGCATCGACGATCTGAAGAAATTACAGGCCATGGGCGTCTACGGGGCCATTACCGGCAAGGCGCTCTACGAGGGAAAAATCACCATGGCCGAAATCCGTGCCTTAGGGGGAATGTAAGATGTTGGCAAAACGTATTGTACCGTGCCTGGACGTCCGCGATGGTCGCGTCGTCAAAGGCAAGCAGTTTAAACACATCCAGGACGTCGACGACCCTGTCAAACTGGGGAAATTCTATTCCGACCAGCTCGCCGACGAACTCGTCTTCTACGATATTACGGCGACCCATGAAAAACGCCATATCTTCATCGACGTCGTCCGCGCCGTAGCCGAAGCCATTACCATTCCCTTTACCATTGGCGGCGGCATCAGCAGCATCGACGACTTCCACCAGGTCCTGCGGGCCGGTGCTGACAAGGTATCGGTCAACTCGGCCGCTGTCCGCCGTCCCGAACTGATCCGCGAAGCGGCCCAGCGTTTCGGCAGCCAGTGCGTCGTCCTGTCCATCGACGCCAAGCGCGACAACCACGGCAGCTGGCAGGTCTACGTCGAAGGGGGCCGCAAGAATACGGGCATCGACGCCATCGCCTGGGCTAAACAGGGCGTCGCCCTCGGTGCCGGTGAAATCTGCATGAACTCCATGGATGCCGACGGCGAAAAGGCCGGCTTCGACCTGGAACTGAACCGCCGCCTGGCGACGGAACTGCCTGTGCCCATCATCGCTTCCGGCGGCGCCGGCACGATGCAGGATTTCAAAGATGTCTTCGACGTCGGCGTCGACGCCGCCCTGGCCGCTTCGGTCTTCCACTTCGGCCAGATCGACATCCCTGATTTGAAGACTTATTTACAGGGACAGGGGATTCCCATGAGAGGGGCAGAAGAATAAATGGAAAGTGTATCGATGAAAGATATCAAATTTGATGAAAAAGGCCTGGTGCCGGCTGTCGTCCAGGAAGGATGCAGCGGCAAGGTCCTCATGGTGGCTTATATGAACGCTGAATCGCTGAAGCGCACCGTCGAAAGCGGTGACGCCTGGTATTACAGCCGCAGCCGTCAGGAATTATGGCATAAAGGCGAAACGTCGGGCCATTTCCAGCACGTCCGCTCCATTGCCGTCGACTGCGATGCCGACACGATCCTCTTGACGGTCGACCAGATCGGCGCCGCCTGCCATACAGGCCATAAATCGTGTTTCTTCCGGTCCATGACGGAATGGGAAAAGACTTACACTGGCAATCTCTCCATGCTGTCGGACCTGCGCGAAGAAATCAGTGAAAAGCGCGTCCATCCGACGGAAAAATCCTATACGGCCTACCTCTTGCAGACGGGCATCGACAAGATCTGCAAGAAAATCGGCGAAGAATCGTCGGAAGTCATCATTGCCGCCAAGAACGCCGACCCTGTCGTGAAAGACACGTCGGCCGAAGCAGACAACCTGCGCCTGGAAGTCTGCAAGGAATCGGCGGACCTCTTGTATCACCTGTCCGTCCTCTGGGAAGACACGGGCGTCACCGTCAACGACGTCATGAAGGTCCTGGAAGAACGGTCCCACGTCAAGGGCAACAAGAAGACCGTCGGCCATTTAGATAAGACTTTTTAGGGAAGAAGGGGAAGGCGCATGAAGAAAGTGATTTTTGACGTCGATGGCGTCTTGCTCAGTGAAAAGCGCTATTTCGACGTATCGGCCCTGGTCGTCTGGGAATGGTATTACAGCCCGCGCTATATGCACCTCAAACCGAAACGGATCATGGCCGACCTCGACGACGAGACCATCGCCGCCTTGCGGGCCCGTTTCTGGAGAAATGACGACATCTTATTGTGGCTCAAGAAACACGGTGTCAACAGCAACTGGGACATGGTCCACGCCCACATCGTCGTCACGCTGTGGCTCATGCTGGAACAGTACGTAGCCGACCACGGCTGCCTGGACGGCTGCCTGAAGAAAGTCGACGACGTCCAGTACCTGGGTTCCCTCCTGCGGGGCTATCCCGTGCCGACGGCAGACGACGTATACCGCCGCCTGGACAATGTCATTCCCGAACGGGCCGGCAAGGACGAGGTCTTTACTTATTTGACCGATGCCGTCCAGTCGTCCCTGGGGCCGAGCTCCCGCCAGTGGACGCCCCTCAATTCGCCCTTGTGGCAGATGGAATTTGAAGCTTTCCAGGACTGGTACTTCGGCGACGAGCTCTACGAAAAGACCTACGGCAAGAAGCCGTATGCGCCGGGGAAGCCGGGCTTTTTGACGCGGGAAGAACCGCTGGGAACGGTCGACGGCATCCGCAAGATGTTCAAGACCTTGAAGAAGCGGGGCTATCAGATCGCCATCGCCACGGGGCGGTCGAAGATAGAAATGGAGATTCCCTTCCAGACCTACGGCTGGCTCGATGAATTTGATGAACACTACGTAGCGACGTACAGCGACGTGGAAGAAGCCAAAGCCATGCTGCACATGTCCCTGGACAAGCCCAATCCCTTTGCCTATTACCTGGGGGCCTTCGGCAAGAACAAGAAACGTTATCTCGACTACGTCAGCCATCCCGATGACTTCAAGAAGGGCCTTTACTACGTCGTCGGCGACTCTCTGGCCGATGTCTGGTGTGCCTGGGCCATGGGGGCTACCATGATCGGAACCCTGACCGGCATCGACGGTCCGGCGGCCAAGCCCATGTTCCAGAAGGAACATGTCCGCTATATCGTCGACTCGGTCGAAGAGATTTTAGATATTTTACCATAGGAATCATTATGAAAATCACAGCTATTGAAATCGGGAAGATTGCCATTCCCTTGAAAACGCCGTTCATCACGGCCCTGCGCCGCGTCGACGTCGCCGAAGACCTGGTCGTCAAGGTCCATACCGACGACGGGCATACGGGCTACGGAAACGCGCCGGCGACGGTCGTCATCACCGGTGACAGCCACGAATCAGTCGCCGCTGCTATTCAATATACCATCGGACCGAAACTCATCAGCCGGGATATCGACGACCGCGAAGATATCCTCGACACGATCCACCAATCCATGGTCCACAATACGTCGGCCAAAGCCGCTCTGGACATGGCCGTCCACGACCTCTTCGGCCAGCGCTACGGCCTGCCCCTGTATCGTTTCTTCGGCGGCCGCAAGACGCGCATCGCATCGGACCTTACGATCAGCATCAATGACCCGGCTGGGATGGCGGCCGATGCGTGCCAGGCCGTCGCTCTGGGCTACAGCCACTTGAAGTTGAAAGTCGGCATCGACCCGGCCATTGATTTCCAGCGCGTCGCCGCCATCCGCCAGGCCGTCGGGCCGGATATCACTATCCGCCTCGATGCCAACCAGGGCTGGAAGCCGAAAGAAGCCATCCGCCTCATCGGCCGCATGGAAGACGCCGGCCTCGACATCGAACTGGTCGAACAACCCGTGGCCGCCGCCGACTTTGAAGGCCTGAAACAGGTCACGGACCACGTGGCGACGGACATCATGGCCGACGAATCGGCATTCAGTGCGAAAGACGTCTTCCGCCTCCTGGCCATACGGGCCTGCGACCTCATCAACATCAAGCTCATGAAGGCCGGCGGTCTGGGACCGGCCGCCCAGATCGCCGCCATGGCCGATGCCGCCGGCGTCGGCTGCATGATGGGCTGCATGCTGGAAAGCAAAGTCGGCATCACCGCCGCGGCCGCCCTGTCTGCCGGCAAGGCCGTCATCACCAAGAACGACCTCGACGCGGCCGACCTCATGGCTGCCGACCCCGTCCGGGGCGGCATCACCTATGACAAAGACCACCTCGTCGTCCCCGACGCGCCGGGCCTGGGCATTACGGCTATTGAAGGTTGGCAGCCATTAAAAGATTGACACCGGCGCCGACATTTTTTATAATAAAATAAGTCTGAAAAAGTTAGTTATGGAACCCTTCGGCTTGTACAGCAGGTCTGAAGGGTTCTTGTGCGATGAATCATTTTTTATAAGGAGGCAACATGCGTTTACGAAGAAAACCGTGGATTGACGAGGCTATCAAGGATTACAGTGATTTTCTCCATCTGGAAAGCTGCGAAAGCTATAAGGGGAAATGGCGGACCCTGTTCAAGGACCCCGATGCGCCGCTGTGGGTCGAATTGGGGACGGGGAAGGGGAACTTCATTTCCCAGATGGCCCAGATCCATAAGGATGTCAATTTCATCGGCATCGAGATCCAGGTCGGCGTCCTCTATTATGCCGGCAAGAAGTGCGCCGCAGCTGAAGTGGACAACGTCCAGCTCCTGCGCTTCGACGTGGCCCGGCTGGAAGATATTTTTGCGCCCGGCGAAGTAGACCGCTTCTTCATCAATTTCTGCGACCCCTGGCCCAAGAAGCGCCATGCCAAGCGGCGCCTGACGTATCGCGGTTTCCTCGACCGCTACGCACGGCTCCTCCGTGAGGGTGGCCAAATTTACTTTAAGTCCGATAATGCGGGCCTCTTCGATTTCACACTGGAAGAATTTCGGGAATGTGGCTGGCCCTTGTCAGAAGTGACGTACGATTTGCATAACAGCTCCATTTTGAATGAAGCCATGACGGAATATGAAGCGAAGTTCAGCGCTAAGGGACAGCCTATTTTCCATTGCGTCGCTACGCGTCCCAAGGAAGTGATTACTCATGTTAAAACCCAGACTGACCGTCAAGACCCGGCGCCGGAGGACTAACGTTCTCTGGCTGGTAGGGATATTTTCCTCCCTCATCGTCATCGGCATGGAAAATATCCTCAGCTCGACCTTTGTCCTCGACGGCGGCAGCACGGTCTACGGCTATCTCCTGAAGCAGCTGGTCTTCCTGTTCATAGGCCTGCTGACGGCCCGGGGTATCTGGCATCTGGGCTATCAGCGGCTGCGCCATTGGTGCAGGCCCTTTTTCCTGGCCAGCGTCCTCTTACTCTTCGCCGTCAAAGCCTTTGGCATCACCGTCAACGGGGCCCAGCGCTGGCTGGGCTATGGCATCGTGTCGTTCCAGCCATCGGAATTTGCTAAGCTGGCAGCCATCGTCTGCATGGCAGCGGCTTTGACCTCCTTTTGGGACTGCCACGGCGAGAAGGCAGCCATCATCGGCAGATTTGTCAAAAATTGGCACGTCGAAGAGTGGGAGCCCTTTTTATTGAAGAAGGACAGGATTTTCAAAAGTTATGGCCTGCTCTGCCTCATCCCGCCGCTGATCCTGTCCGCCATTATCCTGCTCCAACCGGACGCCGGCACGGCTATCATCCTTTTTGTACCGCCGGTATTGATGCTCATTTGCAGCGGCATCCCCTTCTATGACCGTCATTGGCCGTGGTGGAAGGTACTCGTGTTTGTCATTGCGACCTTGGCCGTCCTAGGTCTGGCCTTTTATTTCTTTGCTCATGATTATCAGAAAGACCGTATCCGGGCCTGGTGGAATCCTGATTCCTATAAGAAGACCATCGGCTATCAGATATATCAGAGCCTTGTCGCCATCGGTTCCGGCGGTGTCTGGGGCCAAGGGATGGGGACGGGCATCAGCAAGTTCAGTTATCTGCCCGAAGCCCATACGGACTTTGCCTATGCCATCATCTGCCAGGAATGGGGCTTCCTGGGGGCTATCCTGGTCCTGGTCGTATTCCTGGCCTTGATTTATTTCGGCGTCCAGGCGGCCGGTTCCTGTCAGGACCGGTTCGGTATGTTCCTGGCTATGGGCATTACTTTTTCCCTCGGCGGCCAGGGCCTGGTCAATATGGCCATGGTCACGGACTGTTTCCCCGTCGTCGGCGTCCCGCTGCCTTTCATCAGTTATGGCGGGTCGTCCCTCATTTTGAACCTCATTTCCGCGGCCTTGCTGCTGCGCATCAGTTATGACAATTACATCGACGCCGCCCGGGCGCAGGACATGACGGACCATCAGGCCTGGCAGGCTTTGCGGCCGCCCTTTATCCGGCATTGAGTTTAGGAGGATTTTATGGAACAACGAAGAATTATACATGTGGAAGAACGGCTGCCTATCCTGCCGACGATTCCCTTGAGTTTGCAGCACCTTTTTGCCATGTTCGGCTCGACGGTCCTGGTACCGTTCCTGCTCCACGTCGACCCGGCGACGGCCCTGTTTATGAACGGCGTCGGTACGCTCATTTATCTGACTATTTGTAAATGGCGCCTGCCGGCATACCTCGGCTCGAGTTTCGCCTTCATCTCGCCGGTCCTGGCCGTCTGCTCGACGTCGGGCATGTCCTATGGCGATGCCCAGGGGGGCTTCATCGTCTTCGGCCTGTCCTTCATGGTCCTGGCGGCCATTGTCGACAAAGTCGGCACCAAGTGGATCGACGTCCTCTTTCCGCCGGCTGCCATGGGTTCTATCGTAGCCATCATCGGCCTGGAACTGGCACCGCTGGCCATGAATATGTCCGGCTATATGGGCGAAGTCCAGGGCATGTCCAATGAAACGGCCATGATCATCTCGACGTTTACCCTGGTCGTCACCATTCTGGCTACCGTTCTCGGCCGGGGCTTCATCGGCATCATTCCCATCCTCATCGGCGTCATCGCTGGGTATATCCTGTCCTTCTTCATGGGCGTCGTCGACTGGACCCATGTCCAGGAAATGCCTTGGTTTGCCGTCCCGACCTTCTACAAACCAGAATTTAATCTCAGTGCCATCATGATGATCATGCCGGCCCTGTTCGTCGTCCTGGCAGAACACCTGGGCCACCTCTTCGTCACCAGCGATATCGTCGGCCGCGACCTCATCAAGGACCCGGGCCTGCACCGCTCGCTCTTTGCCGACGGCTTGTCCAACGTCCTGTCCGGCCTGGTCGGTTCGACGCCGAATACGACATATGGTGAAAACATGGGCGTCATGGCCATTACCGGCGTATACAGCACGTGGGTCATCGGCGGCGCTGCCGTCTTTGCCATCCTCTTTTCCTTCATCGGCAAGATCGCAGCCCTCATCCACGCCATCCCGACACCGGTCATGGGCGGCGTCTGCATCCTCTTATTCGGCTTCATCGCCGCTTCGGGCCTGCGCATGCTCGTAGAAAAGAAGGTCGACTATACGCGCTCGAAGAACCTCATCCTCACGGCTGTCACCATGATTTCCGGCCTCAGCGGGGCGACTATCATCCTCGGGCCGGTCCAGCTCAAGGGCATGGGCCTGGCTACGGTCGTGGCCATGGTTATGAGCCTCGTTTTCCTGTTCTTTGAAAAAATCCATTGGGCCAACGAATAAGGCGGCCTGAAAGGAGTTCCGTCTATGACTATTTCCCAACCGAAAACCCGCGACGATTTGATTGCGCTCCTCTCGATTACCGATCCTGATGAACTCCAGGCTCTCTATGATGCGGCTTATGCCGTCAAGGCTGCCAATGTGGGCCGCGTCGTCTATTACCGGGGCCTTGTCGAATTTTCCAATTACTGCATCAAAGACTGCAAATACTGCGGCATCCGCAAGAGCAATGACGAAGTGGAACGCTTCGACACGCCGCGCGACGATATCCTGGCCATGGCCCGCTGGGCCTGGGAAAACCGTTACGGATCCCTGACCCTCCAGTCCGGCGAACGGCAGGATGAAGCCTTCATCGACTACGTCGAAGGCCTCGTCCGCGACATCAAGGACCTGAGCCACGGCGAACTGGGCCTGACCCTCTGCGTCGGCGAACAGACGGAAGACACGTACCGCCGCTGGTTCGAGGCCGGTGCCCACCGCTATCTCCTGCGCATCGAAACGAGCAATCCTGACCTCTACGCCACCCTCCATCCTCAGGACGGCTATCATCGCTGGCAGGTCCGCAAGGATTGCCTGGACAGCCTGTGCCGCATCGGCTATCAGGTAGGGACGGGCGACATGATCGGCCTGCCCGGCCAGACCCTGGGTGACTTGGCTGATGACATCCTCTTCTACCGCGACATGGATATCGACATGATCGGCATGGGGCCGTACGTCGTCCATCACAATACGCCTGTCGGCAAACAGGTACTGGCCGGCGGCCTGGACAGCGACGAGGAAAAACGGCGGCGCCTGGAACTGGGCCTCAAGATGATTGCCGTCACGCGTCTCTTCCTGCCCGACGTCAACATCGCCGCCACGACGGCCCTCCAGGCCCTCCATCCCCTGGGACGGGAACTGGGGCTTAAAGCCGGGGCCAACGTCCTCATGCCCATCGTCACGGTCCCCAAATACCGGCCGCAGTACCTCTTATACGACAACAAACCCTGCGTCGACGAAGTACCGGACCAGTGCAAGAACTGCATCAGCGCCCGCGTCGCCTCCGTAGGCGACACCATCGGCCTGGGACAATGGGGCGACTCGCCGCACTTTTTCCATAAAAAGTAGGGGCGCCCAAGTGCGCCCCGCCGGTCGCAGTTCGCAGGCCGCAGGCCGCTTCAGAATCAGATTGACAACATCATTTCAGAATACTCGTGACTCGTAAAAAAGGCCCCGATTGGGGCCTTTGCTAACCACTAGCCACTAGCTGCTAACCACTCAAAAAGGGCTGTCGCATGTGCGACAGCCTTTTTTGGAAACTGGCGGAAAGTGTAGGACTTTTGCATGGTTGAGCCGTTTCCGCCTATGTATTTTATGAAGTGTGCAGAAAGAGTGCAACCCGATATAATTCCATGTCGTCCCTGCCAATTTTTATGAGCATCAAGAGCGTATTCCTTGGTGCTTTTTTTGTTGGCTTCACATGGATGCGGAACAGGGGTCGGAACTTTCGGTAGTATTAAACAGGCGATGCGATTTATGGAAATAAAAAAAGAACCGACCACTGGCTTACTGGTATAAATACCTCAGCCCGGACGCATTCTGGTCCACTGGTGGTCGATTCCTTTAATTTGTCTAACATTATAACAGTCGAAACGGATTTAAGCAAATTAAAAATAACTCATCGCTTTTTAAGAGTGATAAAAGTGCTAAATTATTGAGCGTCCGCATGGCGTCGCAAAACGTGACTCCCCTTTTAGGGCCTCTAAAATCTCGCGATGATTGCCAATTCCCGGAATGGGAATCTGCTCTATTTTCCACGTGGATGCGGAACAGGCGGTATGCCGAAAATTGCGCAGACCCCCTCAATGCTATTTTCCACGTGGATGCGGAACAAGCGGTCAAATCACACGCATGAGGCCCAACTGGCACGCCGCCAGCTTAGCAAAGATGACAGCATCATTGAGCAGGCTATAGAAAGTATCCTTCGAGATATTGAGGGCTACACATTCTTTCCATGACAAGTGCTTGATGTAGCGGACGACGAATACCTTTTGTTGCAGGCTGTCCAAATGCTGATAGGTGCCCCGGACTATCTTTAGCCAGCGTTCGAGATAGGTTATTTCCGTGCCGTCCGACAGGATGACGCGTTTCAGCTCCGTGGCCTTATCGACTGCCGCCGTGGCGGTCGGGTCATTTATCCATGCATGGCCTGTACGCCCACAATCTTTATGATCCATACGAGCATCCTTGATAGCCTGTTCAATTTCTTTGAAGCGGTAAAACATAGACTCGATAAGTTGGGTGTTTTTGTTGTTGCTTTTCCGTTGCCCCTTGATATGCATGTCGCTCACCTCGTAAAATGCGTTTTTTTTCATTCTGATGCAGTCACAGTCGTTTCTTTTGATGGAATGACGACGGCAGGTATAATTTGTCATGGCCGATATAAAAGACATTTTAAAGGCCGTTTAAGTGGCATATTTTGATTATACCATACAGGGGAAACTAATGTTCTTAAATCAGCATGGAAAAACGGCCAACAGGTAGCCAGCCCGTTGACCGTCTTTTATAGGTCATTTTTCGTTATCATACATGCCGTCTAACAGTTTCAAGTCGTCGCTGTTGAATACGTTCCGTCCCAAACAGTACCCGTCCTTGAATCCGCGGTCATAGTCACTCTTGGTAGAAAGGTCGTCCGCATCCATGGCCGTTCCCGACAGGGCCACGTTCGCACCGGCCCCGAAACCGTATTCGTAGCTATTCGCCACGGATTTGGCCTTGATAGCTTTTTCGTTGTTGGTGGCCGTTTCATTGAGCGACCCTAAACGAGCGGCATGGATGAGAGAGGGAAGAAGCCCGTGCAGAAACGCGTCATGCTCCGCCGCCAAGACTTCATCCAACAGCAAATGAATGAGTGTGCCGTTTTCTTCTGGCGACAGGTTCAAGCTGTACAGGTAATCGCTCAACCGCTTTGTCGCTTCGTGGAATTTCTCCGAACGTCCTGCACTGGCACTGATGGACAGTTCATTGTTGGTCGTTTTGTTCGTGTTAATCATGTGTATCTCTCCTTTGTTGAATGGCCGCATCCATGGGGACGTGGCTTAGTGGCTGAAAATCGGGCCACTAAAAACATGTGAATAGGCCGTGCTTCCTTTAGAACCTAAAAAATATAAGGATAGCAGGATGACGTGCAGGAAAGAAAGCTGACCTAGTAGGACAGCCATAGCCCTGCCGCATCCAATGAGAACAGCCGTATATGTTGGCAGTCACTACCATCTCTCTTTTTAGGGGGTAAGGTTTGTTGGATTATCGGTCATGCTGACTGCTTTTCAAGTGCTTGTAATCTATGGGGCGCGATATAGATCTAGTTATCAGCCAATAAGTTAGCTCTGTAATTTTGGACAACTCTAAAACGTTCAATGATGGGTACTGGTTCGAGGGTCTGTTCTGTCATTGTACAGACAAAACAGGCAGATAAAATAACGGCAAGGATGGCTATATCTAGTAATTGCCGACAAGGTGTAGACAAGAATCGTGATTTGATAACCAGTAGTAAAATGCTTATAAACGCCTATATTAAGCCAATTAGCTGAATTTTACCCGTTATATACTTGCCTACAAAGCGTTGTCAAGATGGGAAATGAACCTCTGTTTTTGTCTACATAGTGTCGGCAACTTGACAACACCTTGTAGGCGACAAAAAATCATTTCAAGCTTTTCCAATCGTTAATCCACTGATAATGGTTCGGTCGTGAAGAATATCGTTCATGTGTCGCCTTGATAAATCCTTTCGCTTCCAATTCCTTGACAGCTCTAGTTACCGTGTTTGGCTTTAATCCGCAATGTGACTCATAGTAACTGCGTTTGAAGTCAAATTCTCGTTTCCCGGCACAGGCTTTAAGCATCTGCACGTAGACACGGAATGTGGATGGATTTAAGCTTTGAACGGCCTTGTTGTCCAACAGAGAGTCCCCCAACCGTGTAAAATGTTCGTCACGCGGTGTCATGTATCCTCGTTCCCAGTCGTTTAGCGGAGTATGCCTTTTTCGTCTTGCCATGCTATCACCTAACTTATCGCCGCATCAGTCGCCGGGCCAGCCGCATGGACACGGCATGGCGTTTGATAAGCTGCTCCTGCCCGTCCAAAAAATGCTGAATATCTGCCCGGCTGGCTGGCCGATAATAACCGCCGTCGCCGGAAGTCGTGGAACAGATGAAATGTTTCTTGCGCTCCCAATTCACACGGCGAACCAGTCCCCGCCGGGTCAATCCTGTACGGTGCATCAGTTCTTTCGAGGTCATGGCCCGGTGTTCTCCGACCGCGCCAGCTTGTTTGAGAATTTGAAAGATGTACAAATAATCACCCCCCACAGAGCAGGGAAGCGGCATAACTGCCGCCACCTGCAAAAAATATGACCTGCCGCCTTTACGGACGGCTTATTCTCGTGTAAAATGCAGACAGGCAACGTCCACGTCCAATGGTATTGCCTGTTAGCCGTTTTCGGGCCGTCACCCGGAAGCGGCTTTTTTCATGCTAAATAAATTTGAGGGTATAGTGCTTGCCCAGACGATTCGCGGCTGACCGTGGATTTGCCCCAAAACGATAGGGGAACAACGGGCATCTGGTGATGTCGCACCGTCGTACTTCGATTTGTTGACCGCCAGAACAGGCTAGACAATGTTGGCGAATGGCGGTAGCCATTGATGGATGTTCGACTTTCTTTAAGACGACAGTCTGTTTCATTTGAGCGCTCCCTTCCTTTTCAAATACAATTGGTGTTGACTGTACAAAAATTCCAAAAAGTCCTTATCACGGACAATGCGTAGCTTGGTGGATAGGTCGATGATTGACCGTCGGTATTTTGGGCGCGTCCGCATCTCCGAAAGTAGCCGCCAGATGGTAACCCGGCCTAGTCCATACTTTTCTTCGAGTTGACGCGGTCGTAGCCATTCCCGGCCAAACGAATCGACCCGAACAACCTTCAAATCCATTCTCAATACTCCTTTCGTACGGATTTCATGAAGCGCGAGCAGGGGCGACGCGAAATCCTAAAACCATTCGTTTCGGGCAAGGTCGTAATGCCACCAGCGGCCACTGGCATAGCAGATGCAGATGAATCCATCGTCGGCAAAGACTTCCGTCGGCGCGCCTTCTTGCCAGTCACATGACGACCAATGCTTTTTCGCCAGCGCGACGAGTTGAGGAATCAGCCGGGCCAGCAAATCTAAATCAAGTATTTCCTTCATTTTCTTCACTCCTCAAGAGATCAAGGACGTCAACATTCAATGCTCTTGCCAGCTTACCAGCCGTTTCCGTGGTCACACAACGTGCAGACTTACTGCGATAAAGGCGTGTGACTGTTTCTGGCGATAAGTCGGCTCGTTGAGCTAAACGACGAAAGCTCAGACAAGCACGAGCTGTTGCGATTTTTAGCTTCGCCGGGTCAATATACAAATCTGTTTTCATGTTTTCACCACCTTTTAAAAACAGGTTTTCACAGCCCTATTATATCACTAACATGGTTTAAAGGCAAGAGAATACATGTATTTTATTGACTATTAATATATGATGATGTATTATTATGATGAAAGCAGGTGATTATATGGCATTTAAAGACAATTTGAAACGTCTAAGAGAAAATGCTGGATACAAACAGGCAAAAGATTTTGCAAAGGCCGCTGGTATTCCTTATTCCAGTTACGCTACATACGAAAGAGGAAGCTGGCCTAATGAAGCTAACTTAACGAGGATTGCTTTAACCCTGCATGTATCTATTGATGAATTAATGGGGTACACGCCGAGCCCATTATCCACGATACAGCAGATAAAACAGGATCTTGCTAACGTTGGATATGAACTAAAAGAAGAAGGTTCGACATGGTGGCGTTACGAGATAACCGAACCGGGCGAGGAATATCCTTTTCATATCAAAACAGAGGATGACTTAAAGCAAATATATCAGCAAATCAAGCTTGACGTATTTCGTGATTTGAAAAAAGTGTGGGCAGATAACATTCATGATGTTTTAGTGGACTATGAAAGAAAACTCAATAAAGAAGAAAATCAAGCATATTTAAGAATACAGATGAAACTCCTAGAACAGATGAAGCCGCTTTCAGATAAGATGATGAAAGCGGAAGCGGAAGGCGATACAAAAACGCTTGGCAGTTTACAGGAAACGCTGTTCAAATTATTGGAAAAGTCCAATATCAAGGGTATTGGTGGTACTGACAAAAAGAAATAGATCATAACCGCATCCACGAAAAACTTTCTTGATGGATTTCATGAAGCGAGCAGGGGCGACATGGGAAACGGATAGGAAGGAGCATATGTATGTGGTGTGAAAAGAAAAACAACAGCAAGGGTACACGGTATGCTTATCGTGAACGATTTACAGACAAGCGGACAGGCAAGAAGTATCATTTGTCTGTTACGCTCAACAGCAACAGCCGTCATGCTCAGAAGATGGCCGCAAGTATGTTGATGGAAAAATTCAACGAGCTTATCGCAACCAATGAAGAAAAGCGTAACGAGCTGGCTATGACAATGACCTTGGAAGCGGTCTGCCGTGAATGGGTAGAAAATACGTCGCTCATGGTCAAGGAAGAAACGAACAACAATCACAAGATGTATTGCAAGCGCATCTTGGAAGGCGTGGAAGACGGTCTGCTTTTCGTGGACTTCACGCCAGCCATTGCCGAAAAGGTAGTACAGACGATGTACTACAAGGAAAAGCTATCGTTCTCGTACTCGTCGTCTACGCTGACGACTATCAAGGCCGTCATGCGGTATGCCAAAAAGGCCGGGTATATCGAAAATATCTATGACTTTGAGGCTATTAAGCTCAAACGCCGCCCGGCCACGCCGGACGAGCTGAAACGGGTCAACAACAAATTCTTGAATCGGCAGGCGTTGAAAGACTGCTTGGAACAACTGCGCGCTCTCAATCCACGCGTGGCACTGGCTATGGAATTTATCAGCCTTACAGGGCTTCGTTGTGGTGAAATGCTGGCCTTGCGCTGGCAGGACATAGATTTCAAGAAGAAACTGCTCAATGTCAATGGGACTATCGTCAAGAGCCGTTGCAATGGGGATGAAGTACAGCGCGGTACGCCGAAAAACATTTATTCCTATCGTGATGTAGACTTGAATCAGCGGTCATTGGCTATTCTCCGTTGGTTCAAGTCCGACAACAAGAAGATGGAGCTATGGGGACGTAAAGGGAATTGCATCAGCCGTTCCTACCATGACAAGGGCTACGTCTTCACGACACGTTCTGGCGCGCCGTACAACATCCAATTCATCAACCGCCAGTTGCGTAAACTCCATATTCCGGGCAAAAAAATAAGCACGCACATCTTCCGGCATACCCACATCAGTATGCTGGCAGAGATGAACGTGCCGTTAAAGGCAATCATGCAACGGGTCGGCCATAACGACCCCAACACGACGTTACAGATTTATACACACGTCACGGAGAACATGAAGGCCGAAACGCGTGCCAAACTCGAACGAATCAGTATTTGATTCTGGCCCAAAATAGTGAGCCGTGAGTGGGCAAAAAAAGTGCAAAAAAGTGCAGAAAGGGTGCAAAAAAAGAGCAATGGGAAACATTCTTTCGTTATCAAAATCGCCCACAATCCGCATGGTTAAGCGATTAGAAACGTTCAGAAATATTTCTCATTGCTCCCCTAAAGCAGTGGCGGAAAGGGTGGGATTCGAACCCACGGTGCGTTGCCGCATCACTAGTTTTCAAGACTAGCTCCTTAAACCACTCGGACACCTTTCCATAACGAAACTATTATAGCAGAGTTTTCACAATTCCGTCAAGGACGGCGCAGGGACTTGCTAATTGACTTTTATATGGTATATAATTAGGTGTATCTTTATGTCTAAATCTTTTGTTTATAGAAAAGGGGCAGTGATAATGTATCACATAAGTGTTTTGACAGGACGTCAGGATGAAGATGATTTTGGAGAGAGACTGCGCGATGTAGCGCGCGTTGAATATTGTCCTCCCGGAGATGAAGAAGAAATGGCCGACAGGCTCGAAGATGCGGACATCATCGTCTGCAAGTCCGAACCGATTACGGCTTCCCTTCTGAAAGAATTGGATGATCTGAAATTGATCGTCGTCTTATCGACGCGGTCGGATAATGTCGATTTGGAGGCTGCCCGGGAAAGGGGCGTCATGGTCATCAACAATACGTCGTACTGTGTCGACGACATCGCAGACCATACGTGTGCCATGATCCTGGCCCTCATCCGCCAGCTGCCGGAATACCAGAGCGATATCCGCACCAACAGCCGTTGGGAATACGGGTCCGTTTCCTGGCCCATCCACCGTGTCAGCAGCAATCTCATCGGCCTCGTCGGATTTGGCCATGTCGGCCGCGCCGTCGCCGCCCGTCTTCAGGCTTTTGGATGCAAAATCCAGGCTTATGATCCGTTTGTCAGTGAAAAGGTTATGATGGAACGCAGTGTCCGTCCCGTCGATTTTGACAAGCTTCTTCAGACCAGCGACGTCGTATCACTTCACATGCCGCTCAACGAAACGACACGTTACATCTTCCAGGACGAACAGTTCGAGGAAATGAAAGAAGGGGCCATGTTCGTCAATTGCTGCCGCGGCGGCCTGGCGGATGAAGCGGCCCTTTATCATGCTGTCGACGACGGCCACATCCGCAGTGCCGCTCTCGACGTATTATCTATGGAACATCCGAGCCCGATGCTGCTCAAGATGATCGCCCGGCCGGAATTCCTGCTCACGCCCAATGTCTGCTTCCATTCCGTAGAAGCCGACAAGGCCGTCCGTGATGATGCCGAACGGTATATCCGTTTGTTCCTGGCCGGCCATTACGACGAGCTGCCCGTTGTGACCCGGCGGGACAGCGAAGAATCTTAACGAGAGGGGCTGTACAATTTGCGTATATGGAAACTGGCCTGTCTGGCCGTTCTTTGCTGCTTCATGCTGGTTGGCTGTACGCCGACGCAGAGCGGCGATACGGCCAAGGCGGAAAAGCCGCAGCCGGCGCAGATAGAAATGGCCGTGCCCAAACAGGGCATCCCGGTCCTGATGTACCACATGATCGGCGATGTGCCGGACAACGACGCGGTCCTCTTGGAATCGCACTTCCGGGAACAGATGAAGTTCTTGAAGGACAATGATTTCCATCCCATCACCATGGATCAGCTCTACGACTATATGGTCCACGACAAGCCCGTACCGGTCCGGCCGGTCGTCCTTACCTTTGACGACGGCTATCCCGATACGTACAGCATCGTCATGCCCGTTTTGAAGGAATACGGCTTTGCCGGGACGGTCTTCGTGCCGACCTATGATACGGACCAGGCGACGCGCCTGAACTGGCAGCAGGTCAAAGAAATGAAGGCTGTCGGCCTGACCATCGCGTCCCACAGTCATCATCATGAACGGGCGACGGACATGACGGGCAGTACCTTTGCCGATGAAATCAAGAAGAGCCAGGCTGAACTCAAGGAACAGCTGGGCATTACCAACGAATATTTCTGCTATCCCTATGGCGGCTATACGAAGAGCGCCGGCGACGCGTTGAAGGCAGCCGGCATCAAACTGGCCTTCACCATGGATCCAGGCTGGGCCAAATACGGGGACAACCCCTATGCAGTCAAGCGCATCTGGATCGGCAATGCCGTCGACATAGAAAACTTCAAGCAGCGCGTCACGACACCGCACTATGAAGAACGCTAACTTTATTATTTTCGAGGTTACTTATGAGGAAACACGTAAAAGAAATCGGTAAGTTTTTTGTCTTTGTCGCCATTTTCTTCGCCTTGACATCGCCTTTTGTCGTTCTCTTCGGACCGTTCGACAACCTGAAGCGCACCGTCGTCGGGGCCATCCTCAAGAGCCGTCATCCCCAGTACATTACCTGGCTCTTTTCGCAGGAAGAAATCGACAAGATCTTGGGCGGCATCAGCTCGACGCCGAAACAGGAATTGTTTAAATTCAAAGCCCGTACCGATTCGACATTGACTTTGAAGAATATCGATTCCAGCCGTTTCAAGGGATTCCTGCTGGAAATCCCGGATCCGCACCGCGTACAGGTCGCGACGGCTGAGAACATGGATGAAAAGGGCGATACGACCAGCGGCATCGCCGAACGTGTCGGCGCCGTAGCTGCCATCAATGCCGGCGGCTTCTACGATGCCAACGGGACCGGCACGGGCCGTCAGCCCTATGGCTTCATCCTCCACGATGGCAAATATCTCCTCGGCCAGGATGCGTCCGACGAGGAAGAAAATGAATTTGTCGGCTTCACCAAGGATGGCAACCTCATTGTCGGCAATTACTCCAAGGCCGAATTGAAAGAAAAAGACGTCGTCGAAGGCATTTCCTTCGGGCCGGCCCTCATCGTCAACGGTGAAAAGATGATTACCCGCGGCGACGGCGGCTGGGGCGTCGGTCCCCGCACGGCCATCGGCCAGCGCAAGGATGGGACGGTCCTGTTCCTGGTCATCGACGGCCGCCAGCCCGGCTATTCTGTCGGTGCGACACTGCGTGACATACAGAACATCATGTATGAAGAAGGCGCGGTCATCGCGGCCAACCTGGACGGCGGTTCCAGCTCGACCTTGTATTATAACGGCAAAGTCATCAACAAACCGGCGGACCTCTTAGGTGAACGCATGATTCCGACGGCGTTCGTCGTCAAGTAGGAGGCAGGCTATGAAAATACGAAAGTTCATCGCAGTCTTTCTGGCAGGCATCGCCGTCCAGGCTGCTATTTATCTCTATCTCGATCAGGTCCTGTTTGCGCCGACGTCGGACTTCCAGATCGGCGGCACGAACCAGCAGGAAGCCATGGGCGAAGGGACGGAACCGAACGGCCGCAGCTTCTATTCCTATGACAAGCGCTTCATGGCGACTATCGTCGACGACAGGGTCACTATTTATGAAGCCGGCAAGAAGAACGATCCCCAGCGCATCAATCTCCACGGCCGCAAAGTTTCCTTCTTTGAATGGCTGCCCGACCGCAACCTGGCCATCTTCGCGACGTATGGCCGCGACAAGAAGACCGGTAAGTACGGTGTCTACATTGCCCAGTATAACCCGATTTACCCGGACCGCGAACTGGATACGCCCATTGAAGACGCTCCGGTTGACAGCAAAATCGTCGACGTCGCTTACTCTACGGCGACCAACGTCGTCTACATGAAGCTCCAGGTCGGCGAAAACAAATACCGCATCTACCGGACCGACGCCAACTACGATACGCGCCGCATCCGCGTCCAGGCGGAAAACATCGGCCGCATCGCCGTCTTCTACGACTCGGATACCTTCTTCTACGACAACCTGAGGACCGGCGTCGTCTACATGTTCGACGGAGCGACCAGCAGCTGGCGTGAAATCTCGCCGAGCGGCAACTTCCGCCTCATCGGCATCGACGGCCAGGAAATCTACATCGCCGAAATGAACCACGACGACAAGGTCGTAGCCGCTTACCGGGGCCGCCTGCGCGTCGGCTTCAAGAAGATTGCGACGTACAAGACGCCGGAAGAATTTAATAAGATTACCCTTAATAGTATGCACGAAGCGTCGGAAAAATCCGACAAAATGGAAAAGAAGTAGGTGATTGTCATGGCAAAACATAAGATTCCCAAGAACCGCTCCATTGAAGACATGTTCCAGGGCGTTGAAGAAGAAGCGACTTTTGAAACGACGGGCTGGGAAGACGACGAAGTGAGCGTCCGCCGGCCGCAGGCCAAAAAGTCGGCCAAGAAGCAGACCGCATCGGACTTCCGCCGCCAGTTCTTCACGGATGACCTCCAGGAAAAAGTCGGCTCCATCCTGTTGGATATCAAGATGGCTTACTTCAAGGACGGCGTCGGCGACATCTCCCTGGAAGTCGTCAAAGACGGCCGCAACGTCGTCATCAAGACGGCGCCGAAGACGAGCAAGAAACTGAGAAAATGAAAAACGAGGACCTGGAAAAGCGCTTCCACTGCGGTCCCGTCGAGGCGGCCTATGAGAACTCCAAGTGGTTCTCGGTCTTCATGAAGGGCCTCTTCCTCCTGGTGGCCATCTATTTCTTCTGGCTTATGATGGGCGAACAGCACCTCGTCGAGCACCTCGACAACTGGGCCGTCCTGGCTTTCTGCCTGTGGCGCATCCACCGCCAGGACGACGTCATGTGCTACGTCACCCGGAAAGGCCTCGTCGTCCGCCGCCAGTTCCGGTCCCTCCGCGAGTTCTACGACGATCAATTCCATGAAGAGCGGAGCTTCGTCTTCCTCCCGTATAAGGACATCTTCGTCATCGGTGACAGCTGGCAGGAAATCCAGCTGGGCGAAGCCGAAGAAGGGGGGCTGGCCGTCCTGCCGGTCCACTTGCAGTTCCTCTCCAAGCGGAACAAACAGCGCATCATCGACCGCATCAAGCAGGCCCATGAGCGCGATGACGACGACAGCGCTCACTGACGGCGCCTGTCATATGTATGGTATGCATAAATCGGCATGGAGACATGCCGATTTTTTATACCCTAAAGCCTTTATCTTTTTAATGAAATAAAGTAAAATAAGGCTTGTACACAACGGTACGTCTAGATGATCTCAAGGGAGCGGATAATCATGGAATGGAGAAAATACGCAGCTGCCGGCATGGCGGCACTTCTGACAGCAACCTTCGTCGCCGGGTGTGGCGCTGACAAACAGACCGACAAGGGGGCGACGGCTCAAAAGGGGAAAATCGTCATCGGCCTCGATGATAACTTCCCGCCTTTCGGATTCCATGATGAAAGCGGCGAGCTCGTCGGCTTCGACATCGACATGGCCAAGGAAGCCAGCAAGCGCCTGGGCATGGAAGTCGAATTTAAGCCCATCGACTGGGACAGCAAGGAAACGGAACTGAAGAGCAAGAAAATCGATGCCATCTGGAACGGCCTGTCCATCACGCCGGAACGGGAAAAGAACATCCTCTTCTCCCGGCCTTATGAAAACGGCCCGCAGATCCTGTTAGTCAAGAACGACTCGCCCATCCAGGGCAAGGCCGACCTGGCCGGAAAGATTGTCGGCACCCAGCAGGGAAGCACTGGGTTGGAAGCCATCGAAGCCGAACCGGAACTGCGCGATTCCTTCAAGGAATTGAAACAGTATTCGGATAACGTCACGTCCTTCATGGACCTGGAAGTCGGCCGCATCGACGCCGTTGTCGTCGCTCAGACGACAGCTGCCTACTTCATCAAGAAGAATAACGCGCCCTTCCGCATCATCGACGTCGGCTATCCGGACATCCCCAGCGGTGTCGGCATGCGCAAGGATGACACGGAACTGAAGGCCCGGATCGACAAGGTACTGGAAGATATGCACAACGATGGTACGTCGAAGAAGATTTCTGAAAAATGGTTTGGCATCGACGTCACGATGTAAGGAGGAATTTACATGAATTGGAAAAAAGCACTGGCTGCGGGCACCCTGGCTGTCGCAGCCGTTACCATGATCGCCGGTTGCGGCGGCAATACGGATAAACAGGCAGCACAGAAACTGCCTGACAAAATCGTCATCGGTCTCGACGACAACTTCCCGCCCATGGGCTTCCGCGATGACAGCGGCCAGCTCGTCGGCTTCGACATCGACCTGGCACAGGAAGCATCCAAGCGCCTGGGCATCCCCGTCGAATTTAAGCCCATCGACTGGGACAGTAAGGAAGCGGCCCTCAAGAGCAAACAGGTCGACATGCTCTGGAACGGCCTGACCATCACTGATGAACGGGCTCAGCAGATCGCCTTCTCCAAACCTTATATGAATAACGCCCAGCTCCTCGTCGTTCGCGTCGATTCGCCGGTTAGCGACCGGGCCGGCCTGGCAGGGAAAGTCATCGGCACCCAGGAAGGGAGCAGCTCCATCGACGCCCTGGAAAAGAACGCCGAATTTAAGGATTCCCTGGCAGAAGTCAAGAAATACGGTGACTTCGTCAACGCCTTCATGGACCTGGAAATCGGCCGTACCGACGGCATCCTCGTCGACAGCGTCGTCGGCCGTTACTACATGGCCAAGAAGCCGGGCAAATTCAAAGTCATCGACGACAAGATGGGCGACGAAAAATTCGGCGTCGGCATGCGCAAAGAAGATACGCTCTTACAGGACAAACTCAACGACGTCTTGAAACAAATGAGCGAAGATGGTACAATGACTAAGTTGTCCCAGAAGTGGTTTAACGAAGATATTACCATTAAAGTACAGTAAAACTAAAGGAGCTGTCACATGAAGAGTATCCTCCTTATGTGCAGCTCCTGTTTTCACGTCGTTTGCCGTGGATCGTTTGCCGTTTGCCGAAAGGGACTTCGAACCACGTCAAACGCCAAACGAATCACGAAAGGGTTTGTCGCTTCGGGCGGCAACCCTTTCATTCAGAAGGAGCCAACATGGACTATTTATTTCACATCGTGCCTGCCGTTGCCGTAGGCCTTCAGATTACCCTGAAAATTTTCATCATCACCATCATCCTGAGCCTGCCCTTGGGCATCCTCATGGCTATCGGCCGTATTTCCAAAATCGCCATCCTGCGCAAGGCCATGTACGCCTATATCTATGTCATGCGCGGCACGCCGCTCATGCTGCAGATCCTGTTCATCTACTATGGCCTGCCTTTCATCATCGACGGCCTGAAACTGCCGGCCTTCCCGGCGGCTATCATCGCCTTCGTCCTCAACTACGCCGCCTACTTCGCCGAAATCTTCCGCGGCGGCATCCAGTCCATCGACCGCGGCCAGTATGAAGGTGCCAAGGTCCTGGGCATGACTTACGTCCAGACCATGCGCCGCATCATCCTGCCCCAGGTCATCAAGCGCGTCCTGCCTCCGGTCTCGAACGAAACGATCAACCTCCTCAAGGATACGTCCTTGGTCTACATCCTGGCCATGAACGACATCCTGCGCATTACCCGTTCTATCGTACAGCGCGATTTCGATACGACGGCCTTCCTGGTAGCGGCTGTCTTCTATCTGTTCTTTACATTTATCCTGACTAAGGTCTTTGGATATCTGGAAAAACGCTATGCCGTTTACGATGAATAAGGAGGATTATCATGAGTTTTATTGAAATGGACCATATCCGCAAGACCTTCGGCAGTCTCGAAGTCTTGAAAGACGTCACCCTTCACGTTGAAACGGGGGAAGTCATTTCCATTATCGGCCCGTCGGGCAGCGGCAAGAGTACCTTCCTGCGCTGTCTCTGCCAGCTGGAAACGATTGACAGCGGTTCCATCGTCGTCGACGGCCGGACCATGGTCAGCACGCCCGAAGGCAACAACCGCGCCGTCTATGCCCCGGCAGCCGAAGTCCGGGCCATCTGCCGCCGCATGGGCATGTGCTTCCAGCACTTCAACCTCTTCCCGCACATGACCGTTTTGGATAACATTCTGGAAGCGCCGCGCATCGTCAAGAAGATGAAGACCGAAGACATCATGCCCAAGGCCGAAGAACTCCTGAAGAAAGTCGGCCTCTGGGACAAACGCGATGCCTATCCGTCGCGCCTCTCCGGCGGCCAGCAGCAGCGTGTGGCCATTGCCCGCGCCCTGGCCATGGACCCGGACATCATGCTCTTCGACGAACCGACGAGTGCCCTCGACCCGGAACTGACCGGCGAAGTCCTGCGGACTATCAAGCAGCTCGCCGATGAACACATGACCATGATTATCGTCACCCACGAAATGGCCTTCGCCAAGGAAGTCGCCGACCGGGTTATCTTCATGGCCGACGGCCTCATTCAGGAACAAGGCAAACCGGAAGACGTCTTTGAACACCCGCAGAACGAACGGACGCAGAACTTCCTCAAATCCATGCTGCATTTTTAGGGCCTGCGGCCCGTGGGTCGTTTGCCTGATTCCTCGCCAAACGAATCACGGACCACGAACCACGAGACCGCCTGCGTCTAGCCCGCAGGCGGTCTTTTATGTTATAATGATTTCATACGTGAATCAGACATTATTCTATCGAAAGGTAGGGAACTCACATGACCCAATTGAAATTACGTTCTGGATTTACTTTTGACGTAACCAACCTCTATGGTCCCAATGCAGTAACTGAAGATGAAGTAAAGGCTTTCGCGCCTGTCTATACAAAAGCCCACGAAGCCGTTATGAATATGCGCAAGACCGGTATCATGCCGGGCCATCTCTCGAAAGACGGCGAACCGGAAGAAGTCCTCTTCCCGCAGCTGCCGTACATCGAAGACGGCAACATCAACAGCCCGGAACGCATCTTTGCCCTGGAAGAACTGGCACGGACGACGCGCAACCGCGTAGACGCCGTCGTCTTTCTCGGCATCGGCGGTTCTTATCTCGGCGGCAAGGTCCTCTTCGACGTCCAGTGCGGCGAATTTTGGAACCTCAAGAGCACGGCAGAACGCAAAGGCTTCCCGAAAGCCTTCTTTGCCGGCAACAACGTCGACTCCCATAAGATGACAGGCCTCATCCGTTTCCTCAAGGCCGACAGCCACACCAAACCGAACTACACGGTCATGGCCGTCGTCATCTCCAAATCGGGTTCGACCATTGAACCCATGTCCAATTACATGGTCCTCAAACAGGCCATGGACGACGCCGGCATCGCCTTGGAAACGGTAGCCGTTACGGATCCCCACGACGGCGGCGAAAAAGAAACGCTCCTCCACGGCTTGGCTAAGAAATCGGGCTGGCCCATTTTCTACGTTCCCGATGGCGTCGGTGGCCGTTTCAGTGTTTTCTCCGAAGTGGGCCTCATCGTCGGCGCCCTTACGGGCTTTGACATCCGCCAGTTCCTCGACGGCGCCCGCGACATGGACCACGCCTGCCAGAATCCGGATATCTGGCAGAACCCGGCACTCCTCAACAGCGTCCTCAAATTCCTGGCAGGTAAGAACCATGGCCGCGACCTGGAAGTCCTCATGCCCTATGCGGACAACCTGAAATCCCTGTCCGAATGGTACATCCAGCTCCTGGCTGAATCCCTGGGCAAACGCCTGGACAAACAGGGCAACGTCGTCAACTACGGCCGCACGCCGATCGTTGCCGTCGGTACGACGGACATGCACGCCCAGACCCAGGAACACCAGGAAGGCCCGCAGGACAAAGTCGTCCAGTTCGTCTCCGTCGAAAACTGGCCTGACGACGTCACGGTCCCCCATCTCTATGACGAATACCCGAAACTCGCTGCCTTCAGCGGCCTGCCTTTGAGCCAGATCCTGGAAGCAGCCCGCAGCTCCAATGCCGAAGCCCTCGCCGGTGACGGCCGCCCCAGCGCGAACTACATCTTGCCCGCCCTCACACCGTATCACCTGGGCGAATTGATGTTCATGCTCTGCCTGTCCATCGCATACGAAGGCGAATACGCCAATGTCGATGCCTTCAACCAGCCCGGCGTCGAAGTCTACAAGAAATTCCTCGGCGGCCGCCTGAAGAAATTACAAGAAAAATAGATTATAATGTAGGGGCTACCACGTGGGGAGCCCGTTTCACAAATAAAGAAAGGCAGATTCTCAATGAATATTCTCGTTACAGGCGGCGCTGGCTACATCGGCAGCCACACGGTCAAAGCTTTATTGGCTCAAGGCCACGACGTCGTCGTTATCGATAATCTTTCCCGCGGCCATCGAGCAGCCGTCCCGGAAGAAATCCCTTTTTACGTCGTCGACATCCATGACATCGACCGGGTACAGCACATCATGGAAGACATGAACATCGACGCGGTCATGCACTTCGCCGCCCATAGCCAGGTCGGCGAATCCATGGAAAACCCGACGATTTACTATGATAACAACGTCGTCGGCTCATACAGCCTCTTGGAAGCCGTACGCCGGGCCGGCGTCAAATACTTCGTCTTCTCGTCGACGGCCGCCGTCTACGGCGAACCGGAACAGACGCCGATTACGGAAGACATGCCTTACCATCCGACCAACGTCTACGGCCAGACCAAACTCATGATCGAAACCATGCTGGCCCAGTTCAGCCGTGCCTATGGCTTGCGCTACGTGGCCTTGCGCTACTTCAATGCGGCCGGGGCCGATGGAAGCGGCACGATTGGTGAAGACCACACACCGGAAACACACCTCATCCCCCTGATTCTGCAGACGGCCCTGGGCCAGCGGGACAGCATCAAAATCTTCGGCACCGACTATCCCACACCCGACGGCACCTGCATCCGTGACTACATCCACGTCACAGACCTTGCAGACGCCCACGTAAGGGTCCTCAAGTACCTCGCCGAAGGGGGAGAATCACAGTACTTCAACTTAGGCTCTCAGAACGGCTTTAGCGTCCGTGAAATGATCGAAGCCGCTAAGAAAGTCACCGGCAAAGACTTCAAAGTCGAAGAAGCACCGCGCCGCGCCGGCGACCCGGCCATCCTCATCGCCGGATCCGAAAAAATCCGCCGCGTCACGGGCTGGCAGCCGACACACAGCAAAGTAGAACAAATCATTGCCGATGCCTGGAACTGGCATCAGCATCATCCGCAGGGCTATGGAGATAAGAAATAAGGTCTTATCCGCTCTGCCAAAGGTAAGGAACGGTCTCGTTCACCATCGCAAGACATGGCTTCCCTATGTGGGGATACTTGTCTGTCTTGGCGCCATCTGGTTGTGGTGGGACGAGCCGCAAGGACAAGAATACATGAAACGGGATGCTGTCCAGCATACTGCTGGAGCGCATCCCGTTTTTTCTGCCTCTGAAAAGGTGGAAAAGGGAAACGATAAGGGAGACCTCGTCTATGATGTCCGCCCGGCCTTGCGTTACAAATCCTTACCTGATTTGTTTGCCGGCAGTCTGCCGAAGAAGACTGCTGCGCCTGAAGCGGTACCGCTGCCTGTTCCGGCGGCAGCGCCTAAAAAAGATAAGGAACCACCTAAAAAAGATAAGAAAGAATGGACATTGCCCATCGTTTGTGGGGCTGTCCACGAAGGAGAAGTCCATTTAGTCATTTTGAAATGGCAGGGACAGACGGCGACGTGTGCTGCCGGTGAATGGTGGAACGGCTGGTATGTCGCCTACGTCAACCGTCAGGCCACCGGCCTGCAGCGGGATGGACGGGTTTTTGAAATTCCTTTGTAAGGAAAGGCAGGGATGGTTGTGAATGAATGGAAAAAGTGGCTGGCTGTCAGCGTCTGTTGCCTTTGTCCCTGGACAGCGGGAGCCGTCGATGTACAGGTCCAGGATGTGCCGACGCGGACGGTACTGGAAGGACTGGCTAGGTCAGGGAATATCAATCTCGTCGTCGATGACAGCGTGCAGGGGGCATTGACGATGAACCTCCACGATGTCACCTTGGAAGAGGCCTTGCAGGCTATTGCCGACAGCCAAGGCTTGTACTATGAAAGATCCGGACCTATCCGGACGATGACCGGACCCAAAGCGGGAAAAGGCGTCAAGACGTTCCACACCTGGTCTCTGCGCTATGCCGACCCGGCCGTTTTGAAAGAAGCTGTCCAGGCGGCGGTACCGGAAGCCGATGTGCGCTGTCATAGTGATACGAATACCCTCGTCGTCGGCGGGACCCACCAAGTGCAGGCCGCTGTTCATTCTCTGGTGAAGCGCCTCGATGTGCCGGCGCGGCAAGTTGATGTTTCTGTAGAGGTCGCCTCCGTCGATGACAGCCTGTTGAAACAGACCGGTATGGAATGGAATTGGTCGACGGTGGAAGGCGGAGCGGACCACGATGTCTTTTCCCTGGCCGGGACAATCCACGCCCTCGAAGAAAAGGGACGGGCTCAGATTCTGGCTTCGCCGCATATGGTGGCCAGCAATGGCAGGGAAGCGCACATCCTCATCGGTGATAAGGTTCCCGTCCAGACGGAGCATTTGTCCGGCAAGGAGACGGCTGTGAGCACGACTTACGAAGAGGCGGGCATAAAATTGACCTATACTCCGCAGATCCATCCCGATGATTCGGTGACGGCCCAGCTGGTGGCGGAAGTGAGTACGCCTGTGTTTGTGCCGGAAATGAAGGCCTACCGCATTGCGACGCGCCAGGCCCGGACGGTCGTGTGTCTGCGCGATGGCGAGCCCTTGGTCATCGGCGGTTTAATCCGCCGGGAAGAGATGGAGCATTTCCGCAAGGTGCCGATTCTGGCTTCGTTGCCGGTATTGGGGAAGTTGTTCCGCTATCACTATAAGTCGCATAAAAACACAGAAATTGTTTTGGTTCTCAAGTCTCACGTTTTACTTGATTCGTAGTACGTTTTACGTGATTTTCTTTACGTTTTTTCGTTACTTTTTCCTTGACTTTATTTTATTTTCCTGTATAATCATGGTCAACAACAGATTTCCTGATAACAGTTGTGATGGAAAAAAGTAGTGTCTTTGAGCTTTTCAGAGAGTCCCCGGCCGGTGTGAGGGGACAGGGGAGAGGGCATGAAGTTCATTCCTGAACTGTACGGCTGAACGTGAGTAGGCTGTACCGGGACGGCTGCCGTTATACGGCCATGAGTTGATCGATTCGAGATAATTAGGGTGGTACCGCGGAATCTTCCGTCCCTGGCGTACCACTCTTTTTTTATCCATATATCGATAAATTGGGTGGTACCGCGACTGAGTCGTCCCTTTTGTGAGGGGCGGCTTTTTTTCGGGAAAGTATTTCAGAGAGGAGTTTTTTACTATGGGAACCACAGGGATTCAAGTCTTCATTATTTTAGTGTACATCGGCGTTCTCTTCGGTATCAGCTGGTATGTCAAGCATAAGGCTGCCGCTTCGACGGAAGCTTACGTATTGGCTGGCCGTAAATTGACGACGCCCCTCATCATGGTGTCTATCGTCGGCCTGGCTGTCGGCGGGGCTTCGACTATCGGCGTTGCCGAACAGGCCTACAAAGTCGGTCTGTCGGCCGGTTGGTATACGGCTGCCTGGGGCATCGGGGCCATCGTCATGGGCCTGACGGTCGCCAAGAAGTATCGTCAGCTCAACATTACGACGGTGCCGGAATTGTTGGAACGGTATTATGACCGCCGCAGCATGGTTGCCGGTATTGGCTGTCAGGTTTTGGTCCAGCTGGTCATCATGAGCTTGCAGTACGTCGCCGGCGGCGCTATCCTGGCCGCTTTGATGCCGAACATCTTCACGCCGGTTACGGGGATGCTCACCAGTGCCGTCGTCTTCATCGGCATTACCCTCATCGGTGGTATGTGGTCGGCCAGCCAGTCTAACGTCCTCAATGTTACCTTGCAGTACATCGGTATTACCGTCGCTGCTTTCCTTATCCTGGGCATGGCCGGCGGTATCGACGTCGTCGCTATCCAGGCTCCGTCCATTACGTCCATGGACCTCATCAGCGGTGTCGGCCCCATGACTATTGTCACGTGGATCGTCGTCCTCATTACGGTCAATGTTTCGCTTCAGGCTATCATCCAGATTTCCCTGGGTGCCAAGGATGTCCAGACGGCCCGCAAAGGCTTCATCATCGGCGGCCTGGTCATGCTGCCCGTTGGCTTCATCGCAGCACTCCTCGGCGTCATCGCTGCCGAAATGTATCCGGCTATTTCGCCGACGACGGCTTTGCCGAAACTTATCATGTCCCTCAATCCCTGGATTGCCGGCGTGACCTTGGCTTCGCTGTGGGCTGCCGATGTCAGTACGGCTTGCAATCTCCTGCTGTCGGCGGCTACGCTGTATTCCCATGATATTCATAAACAGTTCATCGACCCCAATATGTCCGATAAGAAATACATGACCGTTACCCGTATTTCTGTCCTGCTCCTGGGCCTGCTGACCTTGGGCTTCGCCCTGACCATCAGCGGCATCATTTCGACCCTCATGGCCGGCTTGTCGCTTATGACGGCTTTCGCAGTCATCGTCCTCATGACCATGTATGCACCGAAATATTGCTCCAGACAGGCTGCGTTCTACACGATTTTGGCTTCCATCATCGTCCTCGTCGCCTGGATGTTCGTACCGGCTGTCCGCGTACTGCCGCACGTCATCTATGCCGAATGGATCGTCTGCGCCGTCACTTTCTGCGGCATCAGCTTCGTATCCAAGAAAGCCATCGCAACAGACGGCCTCGTAGAAGAAGCCAAGACTGTCGGCGCACCGGCACAGCATTAGGAGAGTATCGGCCTAAAGTAAAAAAGGGGGCTGTCGCACGAAGGCTTTTGCCATCATGCGTGGCCCTTTTTCTTAAATGTTTGAGGTTTGATGTATGATGTTTGAGGCAATGGCT